>Ga0307998_1001186_pt1 | contig 14175 bp, 13 predicted proteins | sample Davwhametageno37_FD_203147 | JGI IMG/M metagenome (GOLD analysis project Ga0307998, IMG submission 203147) | Marine microbial communities from Davis Island wharf, Antarctic Ocean - #37 | ecosystem: Environmental > Aquatic > Marine > Unclassified | place: Antarctic Ocean: Davis Island wharf... | reverse complement strand
TGCCTAAAACATATAGAAAATAAACTTTTTTAATTTGCCTTTCTTTTTTAAGAAATTGAATTGTAAAAAAATAAAAAACGATAAAGAATATAGCTTGAGAAGTGGTTCTTTTTAATGCAATTATTGGATTTTGAGAAGTAACTGTAGATAAAATCATTGAGGTTGTTAATAACAAAATAATTACAGTCATAGGATGTGTTATAATTCTTTTATCAAACTTTAATCCTCCCAAAAATTTAAGAACAACAACACCTATTACAAATAACATAAGAATCTCGGAGGGAGCAGATAATTTTAGTCCTCCTCCAACTACTAAATCAACTGAAAGTGGAGTTAGAAATAAGATTGCCAACAATAAATTAGAAATATGATTTAATAAAAAAGGAGAGGTAATAAGAGTAGCCATCCCTACTAGAATTAATGTTATTTTTTCAATATCTTCTTTATATAAAAAATAGATGCAAGCACATAAGAGTACCCCCACTATAAATAGAAAAAATGTTTTATTCTTTCTGCTTTTATTCATCAGATACTGATTCTGAAAAATTGTTCCAATGAATTTTCAATGAATAGAAAAGGATAGTCACTATGGCTCCAATCAAAAACCCTAAAATAAGATTTACTAAAAATGATGGTGAGGTTTTCTTATAATCTGCGATAGCATTCTGAACTCTATAAATTCTTGGGAAAGGCATACTCGTTTTCTCTTTCAATTGAACCAATTCCTTCTTAAGATTAGATAAAATAGAAAGCTGATGATAATATTCATTTATCGCCTTTGCTGTCTTAAAAGTATAATTGTTTTTTGCAGCATTTATTACAATTTCATCTCCTAAGCCAAGGTTCCCGTTCTTATTATTTTCCTCTAATTTTGAAACAATATTTTGAGCTAATTGATTGGGTTTTGCCATCTTTTTCTCATTAGAGAGTAAATAAAGTAAACTATCTACAATCGGCTGATTTTTAGCTATTTTATATGATAAATCATTTTGTAAAGCATAAATATTTTCATATAAAATTTCTTTCCTAATTGTATCAATATAAGACATCATAGTATTCGCTATATCACAAGCCAATTCTGGTGATTTCATAGTTACAGAAAGCTCTACAGAAATAAATTTTGTACGCTTAAAGCTTATGTCGGCATTGTAGTTTTTAGATAAGGAATATCTCCAATTTTTGGAATTTGTGTCTATTTCGTAGTAATTGATTAAATCATACCTTTTTACAATTGTTTCTTTCATCTTTTGTGACTGAAACATTTGAATCAACCTATCGGCTTGAAATTCATAACCAAAAAAAGTGCTATTCGCAACATCCTTCATAGAGTTAGAATTTGTAGGAAAAACTATTCCGGAAGAAGTATATTTTTTGGGAATAAAAAAGGTGACACCTACTGCTAAGATTGCACACAAAACCGAAACAATCAAAATTTCAATTCTATTTTTAAATAAAGTCTCAAGAACTCTCTTGTTAGCTGTTTTTTCCATCTCTATTTTTTATTTGATTAAAAATACGATAAATTTTATCTATGTAAGTGAGGAGCGAATATTTTAAGCAAGTTTTTAAAAAAATACTTATTTTCGAGAATGAAAAAATTCACTTCCCTTTTAATCTTTATTTCTTCTCTAGGTTATTCTCAAGATAGCGATCTTGGAAACTGGTTAATTTACATTGGTAGCAAAAAAATTGACTCTAAATGGAACATTCATAACGAAGTACAATACAGAAATTACAATGCCATTGGTGATTTGGAACAACTGCTTTTGAGAACAGGAGTTGGCTATAACTTATCGCCTAACAACAATAATTTACTTCTTGGATATGGACTTATCAGAAGTGAGAATTATAATGTAAACAATGAAAAATCCGCTAACGAAGAACACAGAATTTATCAGCAATTTGTAACCAAACAAAGTTTTGGAAGAGTAAGTTGGCAACACAGATACAGATTAGAGGAAAGATTTACAGCAAGCGGATTTAAGGTGAGATTCAGGTATTTTCTTGCTGCTAAAGTCGCATTGAACAAACCGACTTTAGAAAAAAATACCTTTTACATTTCTGCCTACAATGAGATTTTTATTAATAATAAAGAGACCTTTTTTGATAGAAACAGAATTTATGGAGGATTTGGTTATGTAGTGAACAAAAATGTGAAATTGGAACTAGGTTATATGAACCAATTGTTTAATGTTGGTTCACGAGATCAAGTCAATGTTATAGGGGTTGTGAATTTTTAATCCATAAAAATGAGATGACAAAGCCACCTCATTTTCAAATTATCAAACCAAAAACGATCTTTTACTTCCCAAATCCTTCAGTGAAATACTTGTAGAAATAAGGAATCGTTTCAATTCCTTTTAAGTAATTAAAAATACCATAATGCTCATCTGGTGAGTGAATATCATCAGTTGCTAACCCAAATCCCATAAGAACTGATTTAAGTCCTAATTCAGCCTCAAACATTGATGTAATTGGAATACTTCCTCCTCCACGAACTGGAATTGGTTTTACTCCAAAAGTAGTTTCCATTGCTTGGCTTGCTGCTTGGTAAGCTGGAAAATCTGTGGGAATCAAAAATGGTTCTCCTCCGTGATGTGGCGTTACTTTTACTCTCACTGCATCTGGTGCAATGGATTCAAAATGCGATTGGAATTTCTCTGTAATCTCATCAGAACTTTGTCCTGGCACTAATCTCATTGAGATTTTTGCATAAGCTTTTGAAGGCAATACAGTTTTAGCTCCTTCTCCAATATATCCTCCCCATATCCCGTTTACATCCAAAGTTGGACGAATAGATGTTCTTTCGTTTGTAGAGTATCCTTTTTCTCCAAATCCTTCTTTTATGTTCAATTCCTTGTTGTAATCGTCTTGATTAAATGGTGCTTTCGCCATTTCTGCTCTGTCTTCGTCAGAAACTACTTCTACATTGTCATAAAATCCTTTTACAGTAATGTGGTTGTTTTCATCTGTTAAAGATGCAATCATATTACACAAAATATTGATTGGATTCCCAACTGCACCTCCGTATAAACCTGAGTGTAAATCTCTGTTTGGCCCAGTTACTTCAACCTCCATATAACTCAAACCTCTTAATCCAACTGCAATAGATGGGCAATCGTTAGAAATCATAGAAGTATCAGAAATTACAATCGTATCAGCTTTTAATTTTTCTTTGTTTGCTTTTACAAATATTCCTAAGTTTTTAGACCCTACTTCTTCTTCTCCTTCAATCATAAACTTAGCATTACATGGCAAAGAGTTTGTCTTTATCATGTATTCAAAAGCTTTCACATGCATGTAAAATTGTCCTTTATCATCTGCAGAACCTCTTGCATAAATGTATCCGTCTTTTATTACTGGTTCAAATGGTGGGCTTGTCCATAATTCAATTGGGTCTGGCGGTTGTACATCATAATGTCCATAAACCAAAACAGTAGGCAAAGATGGATCAATCATTTTTTCTCCATACACAATTGGATGACCTTCTGTTTCGCAAATTTCTGCAAAATCTACTCCTGCACTTAACAAACTTTGTTTCACATGCTCTGCGCATCTTTTCACCTCAGCATCATAAGCTGGATCAGCACTTACCGAAGGTATTTTTAATAAATCTACTATCTCATCTATGAATCTATCCTTGTGTTCTTCTATGTACTTTTTTACGTCTGACATTTGCTACTTATATATTTAATTTAGTATTGCATTATTCATAAAATTACCGAAACCCTAAGACAAAGTAAAATCTAACGGGGTATATTTTTTACAATCATTTAATAACCGTATTTTTACCCAGATTTAAAATTTAATCCAAATGAAATCAGTTACCCTTGGCGAGTTTATTATAGAAAAGCAGCATGATTTTAAATATGCTACTGGTGAGCTATCTAGTATTTTAAGCTCTATCAGATTGGCATCTAAAATTGTGCATCATGAATTAAATAAAGCAGGACTTGCTGAACATATTTTGGGAGCCGTAGGTATCGAAAATATTCAAGGAGAGGAACAGCAAAAATTGGATTTATATGCCAATGATGTATTCATTAAAGCACTTAAAAACAGAGAGGTTGTTTGTGGAATTGCTTCTGAAGAAGATGACGACTTTGTAGCTTTTGATGGAGAATCAATGAATGGAAATTATGTGGTAGCTATGGATCCTTTGGATGGTTCATCTAACATTGATGTGAATGTATCGGTAGGAACAATTTTTTCGGTTTACCGAAGAATTTCTCCAGCTGGAACTCCTGTAGTTTTAGAAGATTTTTTACAACCAGGAACTGAGCAAGTAGCAGGTGGTTACGTTTTGTACGGATCTTCTACTATGCTAATTTACACTACTGGAAATGGAACTAATGGATTCACTTACGATTCATCTTTAGGAACATTTTATTTATCGCATCCTGATATGCAAACAAGCAAAGACGGAAAGATATTCTCTATGAACGAAGGGAATTACAACAGAACTTCGCAAGGATTAAGAAACTATATCGATTACACCAAAGGAATTGATAAAGCAACAAATAGGCCTTACACAGCTCGCTATATTGGTTCGTTAGTTGCTGATTTTCATAGGAATTTATTGAAAGGAGGTGTTTACGTTTATCCCAGTACAGATGAATCTCCTAAAGGAAAACTAAGGTTACTTTACGAATGTAATCCTCTTGCTTTTATTATAGAACAAGCTGGTGGAAAAGCTACTGATGGCGAAAAAAGAATAATGGAATTAAAACCAACTGAACTTCACCAAAGAGTTCCTTTTATTGTTGGATCTAGCAATATGGTGGATACCATTCATGAGTTTATAAAGGAAAATTAATATCCCCAATCGTCATTTCTGAAGCTATAGAAATTGATTCCAAATTTAATTCTTGGGTCAATTTTATTTAAGCTCGAACGTGCTTCTACTCCATAAACTCCTAATCTAAATCGTGTTCTAGATAATCGGAAAGAACGTTCGATTCCTACAAATACTTCGGCATATTGGTAATTGTATTGAGGAATCATAATTCCACTAACTCCAGCCACAGTATGAATTCCTAGTTTTTTTACCAGAGGAACGTAATTTATAATTGCCCCATTAAAATGATGAATATAATTTAGTTTCAAGTAACTATCAGTAACGTTCAAAGTAGTATCCTGCAATTGCATAGATGTTAGAAAAGAGGCGAAAAACCACTGATCACTTCTTCCAAAAATCTTATTATCTTCTCTTTTTAACTCATTTTTGGTTAAAAATTTACCTGCTTCAAATCTATAAGAAGAAGTTCCTAAAGTCCTTACATTAAATGAATGAAGAATAGAGAAACTTAAGTAATCGTAATCAATTGCACTACCAAAAAGACCTTTTACTCCTTTCTCATAACTAACTGAAAACTCTGGCCAAACACTCCCTAATACTACTTTACGCTTAGGTTCCATCATGTACTTTTGGAACGGGGTAAAAGAGAATGAAATTCCAAGACGAGAAGATTTATAGCCATCAAATGATACTGCAGCATTAACTTGTCCTGGAAAAATTGAATCGAAAATTGGAGTAAAATTATAACTATCAATAGATGATCTGTCATCATAGCTATACCAAAGTGAAGAATAAAATCCATTAAATAATTCACGAGATGTTCTAGCTACTAAATAACCAGTTTCAATCCAGTTGTTTCTTTGGAACTTATTAAATAGTGCGTCATCAAACACTAATAAATCGAATCGTTTTCCTACGTATAAATCAACTCTGCCAAGGTGTATAGGGTCATATTTTGTTCCAATCCTAAAGTTTCCTTTCCAGTCATTATTAAGTAAACCAATACTTAGTCCTCCTGAAACATTAATTGTTTTTTCATTTTCGAATCTTCTGAAATAAGATGCTCCAGGGCCTAACCTTAAAAAATTAATAGGATCAAAAGAAATTAATTCGGGTAAAGAACCAAAACGCCAAGATTGTTTTTTTGTACGATTCCTAAATCCTACACCATCCCAAACAACATTTAGTAATGTAACTTTATTATACACAGAATCTACAGAATCCAGATAAGCAGGCGAATTCACAAACTCGTAAATACTGTCCTTTACAAACTGAAATCTTTGTTCTTCTTTGGTTAATGGTTCTGGCCTTAGCTCGTCCCAATAACTTGAGTCTCTTTCGTACGCTTCGGCAGTTGTAACACCTACTTCATTGGAAAAATACCTCTTAGGAAAAACAGGATTCAATTCATAATTAGAATAAGTAACAAGTGTTTTTCCTATGAACTTTTGCCCACCAGTTTTCTCTTCATAATCAAAAACTTGCTTCTCTAACAGCAAGTTAGAGTCTGCATCAAAAAAATAATCTTGTTGAATTCTGAATTTTCTATATTTCTTAAGTCCATTACCAGTAATTGATAAATCTACTTTATCAATATTAAAAGAGTTATCCCTTATCCAGATAAAACCTTCGTAGGTTGCGTTTCCTTTTTTTCTTGGAGTAACTTCGATTTTCCATACCATTACGCCCTCGTCAAAAGTGGTTTCTATAAGCTTAAATTTATAAGTAAGAACCGATAGATTGTTAAGTGGAGAAACCAATGGAACTTGATTCAACTTATACAAATTCATTAAGTTATCGTAGAAATTAAAATCACTTTGAAAGGTGTTTTTAAAGAACAATCCAAAAGTACTTCCGTATTCCTTATATGCTGTTCTTATCTCTTTTACTTTATCTGGATATTGGTAGTGACGTTCCATTTTCACCTCCATCATATTTATGCTGCTAGCAAGTCTGCTAATTTCTCTTTTCTTATTACGAGTAGCCTCATCTAATAATTCTTCATCAGTTTTTTCTTTAGCTGCCTCTTCGCTTTTCTTTTGATTTTCTAAACGCTCTTTTACTTTATCTCGTTTGCTTTTTTCTTTCGCACCAATTATCTCTTTGGCCTAATATAAACCTCACATTTACTCGATTTTACTTGAGTATTCCATCTTTCTTTCCTGTCTATAGCTTTATTAATAATGCCATAAGCTGGATCTCTTCCCTTACTATTTACTTGGAGCTCCTCTAGTTGTTTAACATCTGTAACTAACCATACGTTTTTCACAATTTCACTGTTATCCTCAAGTGTAACAGTAAACTCTTGTGTTTTAAACCCCACAGCAGTTACTACAACAGTATAAATTCCTTGATTGGTAAATTGGTAAAAGTACTTCCCATTGACATCTGTAGACGTACCAAGAGCGTTAGACTTAATATATAAATTAGCAAAAGGAACTGGCGAATTATTTTCATCCATTACAAATCCTGAAATCGATTGCGAATGAATCGAAAACTGAACACACATGAAAATAAATATGAGTAGGGATTTCATAGTTTCTTTTAGCTATAACTTCTAATTGATCAAAAAGTTACATTGTTAGTCAAATTTAATACAAAAAGAAAACCCTCAAACATAAATTCTGTTAAAGGGTTATAAAGTATGTTAAATGGAGGAGATTAATCTTTCTTGGCAATCCAAGGAATTTCTTCAGCATTTAAATCTTGAGTAAATTTACGGCTCAATACGAACAGGTAGTCAGATAATCTATTTAGGTATTTAGTAATAACTGCATCTACTTCGCTTTCCATAGCTAGGTGAACAGATATTCTTTCAGCTCTTCTGCACACACATCTAGCAATGTGACACATAGAAACTGTTGGGTGTCCTCCTGGCAAAACAAAAAACTTCATGTCGGGTAAAGTCTCATTCATTTCATCCATTTTATGTTCCAACTCTTCAATTTCAGTCTCCGAAATAGAAGGAATTTTTACTTTATCCTTCCCTGGTTCTTTAGCAAGGTTAGATCCCAGCACAAATAAATTATCTTGTATTTGGATTAAAAAATCTTTTGTTTCTTTCTCCATTTCTTGGTCGCGAATTAATCCCAAATGAGAGTTTAATTCGTCTACCGTTCCGTAAGCTTCTATTCGTAAATGGAATTTAGGAACTCTTGCTCCACCCAATAAAGAGGTTTCTCCTTTGTCTCCTGTTTTTGTGTAAATTTTCATACCATAAAAGTATATAAAAAAAGCTCCAAGTGTATTGGAGCTTTTCAAATTTGTTCAAATCAATTAATATTGAATTTTGTTAATGTAGTAAACCTTTCTTTTTCTCTTTTTATCCCCGCTTTTGTTCTTAATTTTTTGGTATCCATAAGTAATGAAATTTCTTTCGTACCAGTAATCAGTTTCAGCTGATGCAGACCAAGTCAATTTATCATCTTCATCTCCAGTGCTTATAATTTCCGACTCTTTTTCATCAATAGTCTTTCCATTAAAATTATCTATAGTTTTTGAGTAAATTGATCTTCCAGCAGAAAATACCAACTGAACTTCTTTTTCATTAGCTTCAGAAACAGAAATAAATCTTTTAACGAAGTAAGGTTTGTAAGAAGGGAAAAGCTTGAAGGAATTATCCCAGATTAATCCACCATCTTTATCAAATCCAGCTACTACAGCATGGGTATATTGATATCCATCAAATACTGTTCGGTAGGTAACATTTCCATTAGCATCCGTTCTAGTTTCAGTTCGGTAAGTTGGGTAATAAGCTTCACCAAGCATAATATACTTATCTCCTTTTTTAATAATATCATGAGAGGCAATTAGGTAATTTATGTTCATTTCCTTACCTCTTTTTTCTTTACGCTTTTGCTTTCTTTCAACTTTAGCTTGCTTTCTTGCAGGCAAGTATTCTAAAAATTTATTTAATGACAAGAAGTTGTATGATTCGATAAATTTAAGACTTAAACCTATCGATTTTGCAAAAAACAATCCGTTAGAATAGGTTGCATTCTTTTCAGAATAAGTTCCTGTGTAAATAAACTCTTCGTCTTCCATTTTAGAAACCGAAATATCAGAAATCACATTCTCATATTTTTCTGTTAAGCAAAAAATCTTCTTTTTATTTCCTTTTCTGTCTACTCTTATTACGTAAGTGTCCGTTTTTTTATCCGCTTTTGCAGTAACAAAAGCAAATAATTCTGATTCATCAGACAATACCTGAAAATTTTGAAAGAAAATTCTCTTGGCATTTGCTCCAGCAACATTTATTGGGATTATTTTAGACTTCCCTGTACTCCAATTAATTACTGTCAAAAAAGCTTCTTTTCTTGTTTTGGTATCTATCACAGCATTCTCTCCAATTACTACCATCTTTTCCATAAAAAAAGCTTTTGGTAACTCACTGTCAACATCTTGAATTTTCATTGACTCCAGTTCCAAACTCACAATTTTAAATGCCTTACTTTTCACTCTAAACATAGCGTGAAAATGTGTTTTTGTAACGTATGAAGAAACAAATCTATATTTCTTACCGATTACAATTTCTTTTTTGGCAACTTCAGTTAAGTTGATATCCATTTTCTTAAAAGTCCATTTTCTTCCTTTCGATTCTCTTTGAGAATAGACATTTATCAATCCCTTTTCGGCCAAACTAATAACCTCAAAGTTACTTACAGCTTCATCTTTTATGTCTAGCTCAACTCGCTCGACTAAGGTCGTTCTTGATTCTTGTGCATTAGTTAAGGCTGTTATAGCAAACAATAATGCTCCTAGTAAAAATATTTTTTTCATCTTTTTTGGTAAAAAAAAAGCTCCCTTAAAAGAGAGCTTTTTAAGTTTATATGTTATCCTAAAAACGGATATCTGTAATCTGTAGGAGTTACAAATGTTTCCTTAATTGTTCTTGGAGAAACCCATCTCAACATATTTAAGATTGATCCTGCTTTGTCATTTGTTCCAGAACCTCTTGCTCCTCCAAACGGTTGCTGACCTACAACTGCTCCAGTTGGTTTGTCATTGATATAGAAGTTTCCTGCTGCATTTTTCAATTTCTCTGCTGCAAAGTCAATCATGTATCTATCTTGAGAGAAAATAGAACCAGTCAATGCATACTCAGAAGTAGAATCTACTAAGTCTAATGTTTCTTCAAACTTGTCTTCATCATACACAAAGATTGTAATTACTGGGCCAAATATTTCTTCACACATTGTTCTGAATTTAGCGCTTTTTGTAACCACAACTGTAGGCTCAATAAAGTATCCTTTCGATTTATCGTAGTTTCCACCAGCAATAATCTCAGCATCATCTTGTTTCTTGATGTAATCAATGTATCCTGCAATTTTATCAAATGCATTTTCATCAATAACAGCATTAATGAAGTTTCCAAAATCTTCTGGAGTTCCCATTTTCATATCAGCTACATCTTCTTTCACATATCCAAGTACTTCATCAGCCATATTGGATGGTAAATAAACTCTAGATGCTGCCGAACATTTTTGTCCTTGAAATTCGAATGCTCCTCTTGAAATTCCTGTTGCTACTTGCTTAGGAATTGCAGATTTATGTGCTACAATAAAATCTTTTCCTCCAGTTTCACCTACTATTTTTGGGTAAGTTCTGTAGTTAGCAATGTTATCTCCTATTGTTTTCCATAAATGTCTAAATACACCTGTAGAACCAGTAAAGTGTAATCCTGCAAAATCTTTGTGGTTAAATACTACTTCTCCTGCTTCTGGTCCATCTACCAATACCATATTGATAACACCATCTGGCAATCCAGCTTCTTTAAATAATTCCATGATTACCTGTGCAGAATATATTTGAGATTCTGCCGGTTTCCAAACTACTACATTTCCTAGCATTGCTGGTGCCGCACATAAATTTGCTGCAATTGCAGTAAAGTTGAAAGGTGTAATTGCAAATACAAATCCTTCAAGAGGCCTGTACTCTAATCTGTTCCATAATCCTGAGTTAGAATCAGGTTGAATCTCCATGATTTCTTGCATGTAAGCAACATTCATTCTTAAGAAATCAATTAACTCACAAACTGAATCAATCTCCGCTTGGTAACAGTTTTTTGATTGCGCCAGCATGGTAGCTGCATTCATTTTTGCTCTGTAAGGTCCTGCCAATAAATCGGCTGCTTTCAAAAAAATAGCTGCTCTGCTTTCCCAAGCCATGTTTTCCCAGTCGCTTTTTGCTGCTAAAGCTGCTTCAATTGCTTCTTCTACATGTTTCTTCGTTCCCAAACTGTATGTTCCCAAGCTATGCTTGTGATCATGTGGTGGTGACATGGTAAATTTATTATCTGTATGAATTTGTTTGCTTCCAATGTAAGAAGGTACATCAATTTTATTGTTGTACATTTCTTTATACTTAGCCTGTAACTCTTCTCTCTCAGCACTTCCTGGTGCGTAGCTTAATACTTCTTCGTTCCCATGAAACGGTACATTATAAAATCCATTTGACATTATTGGTGAGGTTTTAGTTCTATATTATTAATCCTTAAAATTAAGAATAACAAAACATATAAAAAAACCAATTGAGGTATTATGTGCTCGGTTGATGTGTATATTAATTTTGTTATTTTTTTCATAAAACAAAGTAAATGTGTGAATTAAATTTGGTAGAATGGAAACCTTTTACATATATTTACGTTCAATATAACACACACTAAAACAAAACTGCCTATTCTATAATTCTACTTAAACAACATTATTAACCCATTTAATAAATAAGTAGTATTATGGAAACTAACAGAAAAAGCTCTGATCAAGAGCTAATTAGGAGTTATTTAGAAGGAAATGATTTATCATTCGAAATCATATTAACTCGTTACAAAGATCGTATTTTTAGTTACTTGATGTCATTAGTCAAGAATAGAAAAATTGCAGAAGATATTTTTCAAGATGCATTTTTTAAAATTATTCGTACCCTCAAAAAGGGTTCTTATAACGAAGAAGGAAAGTTTTTGCCTTGGGCAATGCGAATTGCTCACAACTTAGCAATAGATCATTTTAGGAAAATAAAGAAAATGCCTACTGTGAGTCAAAACCCTTCTAAAAATGATGATGATGATTTTGACATCTTCTCAATTCTTAATATGCAAGAATCTAGTATAGAAGATGATATGATTGAAGAACAAATCCATAAGGATGTGCGAAATATCATTGATTATTTACCAGAAGAGCAAAGAGAAATCATTATTCTAAGGCATTTTAAGGAAATGAGTTTTAAAGATATTGCAGAAAAAAAAGACATCAGTATTAACACTGCTTTGGGAAGAATGAGATATGCTCTTATTAACCTAAGAAAGATTATTGAAAACAACAAAGTGAACTTGACAGTATATTAGTCGAGATTTAAATTTATTACTAACCTCACAAGTATTTATACCTGTGAGGTTTTTTTATTACTTTTGTGGATGGAATTTGAAGGAAAATGCATCATCTTTTCTGCTCCCTCTGGTGCAGGAAAAACAACTATTGTTCAACATCTATTGGCTGTGAATAACGAAATAGAGTTTTCTATCTCTGCAACTAGTCGTAATATGAGGTCTCATGAAATAGACGGAAAAGACTATCACTTTCTTTCTGCCGAAGAATTTAAGAATCACATCAATGAAAATAAATTTGTTGAGTGGGAAGAGGTTTATTCCGATAATTATTATGGAACTCTTAAGTCCGAAATGGAACGCATTTGGAAAGAAAGAAAACATGTTATTTTTGATGTGGATGTGATGGGTGGAATAAAACTCAAATCCATTTTTGGAGATAAAGCCTTTTCGGTTTTTGTACAAGCTCCTTCTGTTGAGGAACTTGAAAACAGATTGATTAACAGAGGAACGGAAGATCCAGAAAGTCTTGAAAGAAGAGTTGGTAAAGCAAAATCTGAAATGCAATTTGCGAGTGAATTTGATTACATTCTTGTAAATGACGTGCTGGAAATAGCAGAAAAAGAAGTAGAATTAGTCGTTCAATCATTTCTACAACAAACCAAATAAGTACAATATTAATGAAAAAAGTAGGTCTGTTTTTTGGTTCGTTTAACCCGATTCATGTGGGGCATTTGGTTATTGCTAACCACATTGCTCATTCTGGAATGGTAGATGAAGTATGGTTTGTAGTTTCGCCACAAAACCCTTTTAAAAAGAAGAAATCTCTTTTAGAAGAGTATCATAGACTTGCACTAGTAAACGAAGCTATTGATGAAAATCCTAAATTAAAGTCAAGCGATATTGAGTTTACAATGCCTCAACCATCATACACAGCTGATACTTTAGCTTTTTTGATAGATAAATATCCTGAATTAGATTTTTCGTTAATTACGGGAGAAGACAATATAAAGTCCTTCCACAAATGGAAAAACTATGAGGTAATTCTTAAAAATCACTCTGTTTTGGTTTATCCAAGAGTTGGTGTGGATGAGGATTTAAAAGCCAAAAGCGATATTCTAAATCACAAAAGTGTTCATGTTCTTGAGAACATTCCTGTAATGGATATCTCGGCAAGTTACATTCGTAACCAAATAAAAGAAGGTAAAACTGTTGCCTATTTACTCACTGATAAAGTGGCTAAATATTTAGATGAAATGAATTTTTATAAGTAATTAAACCAAATTCCCTTCAATCTCTTTAATCATAGATTCGAAGAAAAGACGACCGTCTGTATTTCCTAATTCATCATCTGCGGCTCTTTCTGGGTGAGGCATCATTCCAAAAACTGTTCTTTGTTTGTTGGTTACTCCAGCAATATTTTCTACCGATCCATTTGGATTATTTTCTGAGTTGATGTTTCCATCCTCATCACAATATCTAAATAAAACCTGATCGTTTGCATTCAATTCCTTAATAGTCTCTTCAGACGCAAAATACCTTCCTTCTCCGTGAGCGATAGGGATTTTATATCCTTTTCCCTTGGTAAGATTTGCAGTAATTGCTGTGTCGGTATTTTGTGGTGCTATAAATACATTTTTACAAATGAATTTATGACTAGTGTTGTGCAACAATGCTCCTGGTAATAAACCAGATTCACAAAGAATTTGAAATCCATTACAAACTCCTATTGCATAACCACCATTATTACAATGCTCGATTACTTGCTCCATAATTGGCGAAAATCTTGCGATTGCTCCTGATCTCAGTGCATCTCCATAAGAAAATCCTCCTGGAACTACTACTACGTCAACATTTTGTATGTCAGTATCTTTGTGCCAAAGACTTACTACTTCTTGATTCATGATTTCTTTTAAAACATAAATCATGTCTTCGTCACAATTGGATCCTGGGAAAGTAATTACACCAAATTTCATATGGGAATGCGTTTAATTAATTAATCATCAAAAGTAATAATTTTTTGAGGATAGGCATTTATGATTTCTTAAAAGAAACT
>Ga0307998_1001185_pt1 | contig 14182 bp, 12 predicted proteins | sample Davwhametageno37_FD_203147 | JGI IMG/M metagenome (GOLD analysis project Ga0307998, IMG submission 203147) | Marine microbial communities from Davis Island wharf, Antarctic Ocean - #37 | ecosystem: Environmental > Aquatic > Marine > Unclassified | place: Antarctic Ocean: Davis Island wharf... | reverse complement strand
GTTATCACTATTATCGAATGTACATCTTACACAATTTTCATCCATTTCTAATAAAAAATCTATAAATTCTTTATTATCACTCGAAAATTCTATATAATTGTCACCTTCATCACCTTCATTACATTTTATATCATTAATTTTTAAAATAGGAGTTTGTATATAAACTAAACTATCATCATGATATAAATTACATATATAACTATTACCTAATTTTTCAGGATTAGAAAATTCTAAATCATCAATTGATAAATCTTTGAATGAAATAGTTGTCATTATAAAAAAAATATATAAAAAAAAAAATAATCTTAAACTAAATAAATTACCTTAGCTTTCCATTTACAAATAAATTGTTCATTATATTTCCACATTTTATCTATATAAATATCACATTTCATTTTTGTAAAATTATTTAAATTTCTAATATTACATGTATCATATTCATCACTATATATTTCTACATCATAACAATTTTTAACAAATGGTACTTTAACTGATAAATTTGGGTCATATTTACCTTCTTTATCATATCTGATTTGTGATGTATATTTACCTGTATCTTTTTCATCTGTAATACCTAAATTAATCATATTATTTAATTCAATATTCTTTATGAAATTAAAAAACGACCCCATTTCATCATCAGTAGTATAATTGGAGAACTGTAATGACATTATTTGATTTTTCATACCAAATAAACAAACCATGACTGGTGTAGTAACATATATTATTGGATTTCCTCTATAATATAAACCTATATATCCTATATTTTTTATATTAATAGCATCTTCATCTGATTTATCAGGTATAAATTCTTTTTTTTTAGCAGTGCAATCTTTAATTAAATATTTACTATATTTTATATCTTCTATTTTGTATAAATCGTGTGATACATTTTTAATTTTACTCATATTTATATATTATTATTTATTTTATCTTTAATTATTTACTATAATTTTTCTTTTAGTTGAATTATTCCATAGATTATTACAGGATGTATTTGGATCATATGTTAAATTCCCTGTGATTATAGGACCTGGTGCTTTTTCTTTAAGTGGTTTATTTGATCCAAACATGACATTATAATCAGAGCATGTTTTATAATTAATATCTTTACAATTATTTTCTTTAGGTTTGTAGCCATAACCATATCTTAAATTATTCTCTACATTAATAATATTTGTAGTCATATTATTCTGTAAATTAGCAGCTTTGAATGGATAATCCATAATATATAATATATTTATAAAATAATTATAAATATAAATATATAATGTTTACAAAAGATACTTTAACTATAAAAAAATATATTGAAAATAATTTCAAAACATCTAAATATGGGTTTAATGAATTGAAATCACTATATGATTATTTAAATGGAATCCAAAATCATTATGAAATTATTAAAACAAATCAGAATGATAACAATAATCATTTACATTTTAATAATCCTTATATATCAGATGAAATAAAGGGTGATATTAAATTATTAAATAATAATTATAATGTTATTTTAAAAATCAATAATAATATTGTAACTATAAATATATATCATAATGAAAAGTCTATACAATTATTTATTCAGAATATTATATTAGTAATAGCTTATATAATACATTTATTTAATAAACAAATAGGTGATATAAATATTAATTATTATTTAACAGATTTTAAAAAAACGATTAATGATATAGATCAAGGGTTAAATTATGAACATGTTAACAATGGATGTTGTAGTCCTTTAACAAATACAATAGATATATGGAGAAAAGAAGAAGTTATGAAAGTAACTATACATGAATTAATGCATTTATTTCATTGTGATAAATCAATGAATGACAATTCATTTATATTAGATCTATATCAAAAAAGATATAATATAAATTCTATAAGAGTAAATACATTCGAAGCATATACAGAAATATGGGCAAATATTTTAAATTGCTTTTTTCTATCTAGAAACAAATACAACAATTTTGTTCATTATTTATCTATAGAAAAAGAATGGTGTAAATTTCAAGCAAATAAAATATTCAGTATTACTAATTTAGATGAAAAAAATACAGTAGATATTAATAAATATACAAATGCATTAGCATATTTTATAATAAGATGTGAAATATTTAATAAAATAAAAGATTTTATTAAAATATTTGGTAAAAATATATGTTGTAATAGTCAAAATTATTTTAATTTTTTAAAAAAATTAGATAAATGTGAAAAGAATAGTGGTTACTATAAAAATATTAAAAAAAATAAGAGTTATGTTAATATAACATTAAGGATGAGTGCTATGGAGTTTAAATTATTTTAATGTACGTTTAATATTTATTGTGCCGAAACGACTTCAGGATCCTTTTTAGGGTAGTGGTGCTTGACATATTTTTGGAGATTAAAGAATGTTAGTGGTTCAGAATTCTTTTTCGGGTTGTAGGTAAGCAATTTAAGAAGGACCTTATCGGGAAGGAGAATGCGCTTATCTTCTGTGTTCTGAAGACCATGTTCCTTACAGTAAGCGGTGATTTGCTTGGTTACAGTAGTCCTGGCTACTTTTTGACCGACGGGAGTACCCATAAATGCACTTAGTTCAGAAGTGATATCAATAGGTTTCTGGAATCCAGTCGGAGGAGCATTAGGATCACGAACTTTCTTTACCTTACCTTTCATTTTCTTGTCAACGACTTTCTTATCACGTGCAACTCGGCGCTCAAGTGATACTACTGTAGAAGTTAGAGTCTTAATGAGTGCCATAGCTTCACCTAGTTGACTCTTAAGAGTGGTAAATTCATCACCGTAGGCGAGCATTTCAGGTACTTGCTGAACATCTCCGGTATCAACAATTGGAGTATCAACAACAGGTGTTTCTACAACAGGTGTTTCTACAACCGGGGTTTTCTTGGGAGTAGTTTTCGGAACTTTCTTAGAAACAGGTTTTTTGTTTTGAGCAGGCATTATTTTTTATATATCTATTAAACTTTTTTTTTTCTATATTCAACCGCGTTTGTTATATTTATATGTATCGTCTTTTTTTTAAGTATGTTTCTATAATTCTTTCCTTTATAATATAAATACATTAATAACCCTATTTCAAATTTATAAATTATATGAAATTATTCATAAATATAATATAAATAATTATTAAGTTTATTAAAGAATATTTATTTTTATTTTTTTTATAAATTTAATCAATATTTAATATCCAGGGATGAATATCATAAACAACTGGATTAATTTTTGCTAATGCAATTAAAAAATACATATAACCTGTTTTTGTATCTCCATCTTCAACTGCATTACTAAATTTCATAACATCATCTAATATAACTGTTCTAATATTATCTCTTGAAGTTATATTCCTGATTTCTAATTGTGATTTATTAAATACAATACCATTTGGTGGACAAATTTTCATTTTCATGGCTAATGATAATTGTGCTCTATAATTCCAAATATCTTCTAACAAACTATATAATTTTTTTAAATTTGTTGTATGTAATACGGTAAACCATTCTATATTAAAACTAAAACCTAATCTTTCTATATTTGCAGACAGATCTACTATTTTTTGTTTTAAAATACTCTTCTTATCTTTTTTAATTTCTTTCATTTCATCCTCGAAATTTAAAGGAATATTTTTATCATTTAAATATTTTATTAATTTACATGCTCTTCCTTTAATAATATCATCCATAGGAACCATCGTATATGGATTAGGTTGGTTCATTTCTAGAATTTTTTTTAATGATCTGATATCAAAAAACCATACAATATTTTTATTATCTTTATATGAAAAGAAATATTTATCATCTATTTCATTAACAGTTTCATATGTGAAAAAATCCTCTTGATTATTACATTTACTTTTATCTATAAATCCTTCACCTCTAAGAAATCCATGAAATTTAATATATCTTTTTTTATAGTGTTTTTGTATCTTAATAATAGAAGAGCAATTATTTGTATAATGTGTGAATTTCATATATTTATTTGATAAAATATCAAATAATAGTGGTTTTTTTGATGAATTCTTGTATTTTTTTGGGCTAATATTATTTAATGTATTTAATATATCACCTTTAAGATAATCAGAATATTTATTTGTAAAATTATGTATTGATATAATTTCATTTTGAATTAAATGATTCCTTTTATGTTTATTACAATAATTACCATACATATTCTTTTTACAACATTTCGCATTATTTTCAATAAATTCGCACATATCCTTTTATATTTATAATTAAAAAATATTTAAATATTAACAATTGTTATCATACAATTAATATAATATTAAATATATTAATTGTATTTAAAGATTAATCGTATATATATATTGTAATAAAAAAAGTAAATTTGAAATAGGGTTATTGGAATATATAATTATAATAAAAAAGAAAAAGAATAAGATAAAAAAGAATATACAAAAGTAAATTTGAAAACTCAAAAAACAACTAAATAAACAATAAAAAACATGTCCGTTGTCAAAGCCGAAAATGTTAGCATCTCCAAGATCAGTCTATCTGAGCCTAAGAAACTTTCGGGCAAAAATGGAGTAAATATCATATTTGTAAATTATAACGGCGTTCAGAGTCCACTTTATGTTCAAACTCCCAAAGTAGATATTACTTGGGATGCTAAGTATTTTGCTGATAATGAGAACTCTTCCACGGGTAAGTATAATGTTCAATTCTCTCTTCGTGGTGTTGGAACAGATGAACCAGTTACTGCTTTCCATGATAAAATGGTTGAGTTCGATAAGTTTATGATTGAGACTGCTTATGAGAATCGTGCCACTTGGTTTCCTAAACTTAAGAAACTAACACCCGATACTATTGAAACCCTTTATACACCTATGGTTAAAGTCTCTACTGACCCTGAATCTGGTGAACCCGATGGTAAATGGCCTGCTTCATTTAAATTCAAGATTAAGAAAAAGGACGGAGCACATGATTGTAGTGTATATGGTCCTCAAAAAAATTCATACAATATTGATGCTGAACAAGACCCTGATTTTGTAAATCTAGAAGATATTCTCAAGAAAGGATCTACTATGAATGTAATTCTTAAGTGTAGTATGGTTTGGCTTATCAACAACAAATTTGGTGTCACTTGGTATGCCGAACAAGTTAAGGTCACAGAAAAAGTATCTACTTCTCTAGGAAAGACCTGTGCATTCATTGATGATGATGATGATGAAGTTGTTAATGATGTAGTTAATGATGTTGTTGACGATGTTGATAATGATGTTCTAGATAGCGATGATGAAACGCCTACTGAAGTACCTGATCCTGAACCTAAGAAAAAAGTAGTTCGTCGTGTTAAGAAAGCACTATCTCCTCCCTAAATACATCAGTCTAAAAACATTATAACATTATTTAATAACATTATTTAATAATATTCTTTAATAATATTTTTTTTAATATAAATATTTTAACCATAAAATATTAAATTAATCCTTTTGAATAATTTCCATAGTTCTATTATCTATTTGCATGCCATTTCTCCACATCTTCCCTAGTGTTTGGAAAATCTTTGACAAACTGTTCAAAAGTGAAAGTAGAGATATCATCTCCGGGTTCTACAGGAATTTGTTTACCATCAGGATTTTCTTTCACCATAGTATGTCTGCCAGTTGCTAGATCTTCTTTTATTCGCTTGTTCAGTTCTATATTAAATTCATTACTCGCATAATTATTCGTCATTTTTCTAATAAGTACCACGGTTTTGTTTAAACATATATAGTCATTTTCTATGTATGTTTGACGCTTCCTTTCCTCAATATCTTTAATGGTCGCGATTTCCTCACGTTTATCCTGAGCCAACCTCCAGGCGTCTACATCTCCATCCCATGGGTCTATCCGATAAGATACTTGTGACAGGACCGGTTCTCCCTCTCTAATATCAATGAAATCAGATTGATCACTCTTTGCTATAAATAATGCAAACATTTGACAAAAACCGTGGGTTTTATCTTTTTGGTAAAGTTTATAGGGGTCTATGGTATAGGGTACCCTCTTACGCTGTCCTCGACGATCAACTCTCTCGGTTCCATATTCGCAAACCCTGTAATGAGTAGATTTCCCTTGATACCAAAATATAATTTTTTTACCGTCTCCTAATTCATTATGTGGAAATAAATCTCTAGGGAACTCTGTCTGGCTGCGTACCTGCTGACCAGATATATCTACCTTGACACCATTATCTCTCAATATTTGATTTACGAAAATCACAAGATGCTGATAAATATGTTGCAAACCTAATATATCAGATAAAACTGCAAGATTGGCCTCGAATAATGATTCTGGGTTTTCCACTCGCTCGGGAACAATCGAAATACGACAAGCCTTATTCGGTCCACCAGCAGATTGTCGTTTAGATTTCATCTTATACTTTGAATTTTCAACTATATTTAAATTAATTTTATTAAATTTTTTTTTTTTCAAATTTACTATTTCTTTCCTTTGATTTAATTTTATAATATTAGTTCTTTATATTTAAATATTTTCTAATATTTAGAAAATTTATTATTATTTTTTTTTTATTAATTATATCTGATAATTCCTTTCAAATTATTATCTAAGATATAGTATAATATGGATAATATTGAAAATGAACCTGAAACGGTGAATCTGGCGGGTGTGAAGGAGGAGGAGGCGGATATGGCGGGTGTGGAGGTGGCGGGTGTGGAGGTGGCGGGTGTGGAGGTGGAGGAGGCGGATATGGCGGGTGTGGAGGTGGCGGGTGTGGAGGTGGCGGGTGTGGAGGTGGCGGGTGTGGAGGAGGAGGATATGGAGGAAGAGGTGGCGGGTGTGGGTATGACAAGACGGTGTTATGAAATACATAGAATTATTGCCGTGAGTATGGCAGATTGGAGAAATAGATTAGCTGTATATTTGAAATGTCCGGCCCCTACTGGTGTATTCGAATTCCTACCTATGTTAGATCATCTCCCCTACGAAATAGAACATGGACTATATGAGAGTGGATTACATCCCGTATTTTCTCACCCCGTCTTATTATTCTTATATCAATGTAATAGTGGCTTGGTATATGAATTATATAAGGATGATATTACAAAAGATGCTATGGATGTATTACAGGTTAAGCATGTCCCTGGTCGAGCCTATGTTCAAGAACACGGATTAAGTATGTATCCCATTCGTAATGCACTTGTTGCGGATTGGGGTGATAATACACCAGCTGTAATTGAATTATTTGAAGGTGTAGGGAGAGTTACTAAGAACCCGTTGCAAGGAACAAATTACCAATTGTATGCTTTACACGCTTTAATTGATACAGGTTGGTATCAAGGTTTAAAACAAATGATGCAACCAGATACAACAGCTTCATATGATGCAAGGTATGCCCATTATCGTGCTACGATTGGAGAATTAGCACATAGCCTGTCTACTAGTCTTATACATAATTCTGACTTGAATGAAAGAGCTAGATTAATTCGGGATTTAATAGAGAAAAATAAAGATATTACTGATATATCGTTAATGGATGGTCATGGAAGAACTATAGCAAGAATATCAGAAATATTTCAGGTGATAGGAAACCGTCCTTTAAAAATTAAGGTATATGAAAAATATAGTTTATTTAATGATTTATGGCATAAAAATACTATGCCTCTTGACGATGGTGGTTTTTTTACAGCATTTGGTCCCATGGAAGAGGCAGATATATTTAAAATATTTGACGAAGATGAATTTATGAGAGGAAATATGATGTCATACCTTAATTTTAGTGGTGTGGGAAAGAAACCGTTTGAGCCGGATGGGATGGTATATACGCTATTTGAAAAATTAATAGAAATTAAAGACAATAAAAGATTATTAGATAATTTAATGATATCATTTAATGTAGGATCCACTCAAAAACCCGCTGTCAATTATGCCGGAGTTAGTGCTGTCTATGCACTCGCAAGCCCCCATGAATTTGGACAAAATGAACATTGCGGTGGAATTGAATTACAACCTAATACAGTAAAATTTCGGGAACTACTTACCAAGTGGGATTCAAGCCATACATTTGTTCCGTTGACTAAAAGAAGTGTAATGCTAACGAAAGGAATGTGTACCGCCGAAACTAATATGGGCGGTTTTGCAACAATGGGATTAAAGGATGGGATATTATCAGCGTCAAGAATATCTTTCCCGATATTAACTGTTAAAGATAAAAAAACAGAACTAATAACAAAATTAAAATGGAAAAATAGGGGAGATACACTAGATAGAGAAAGATTGAGAAAAATACAAGCTCTAAGTGGGCTGAACCGCACGGACCGCCACCGCATCGATAAGACGAAACCCAAGAAAACTAACAAGGAAATGTTAAGCGGAATGACTGACGCTGAAAAAAAAAGTTTGGGTAGAAACCTACATGATCGTAATTTGGCTAGACTGGAGTATGAACAGGGTGGATACATAAACACAGGTGGCGACTGGCCTCCCTTCCAGCAGGGCGCCGGCGGCTCCAAACAAAAAAGAAGTAAGAAATCCAGAAAACCTCGTAGAAATACATTAAAGAAAATACCTAGAAAAATATCGTCAAGAAAACCTCGTAGAAATACATTAAATAAAAGACCAAGAAAAACATTAAAGAAAAGAAAAACCAATAAAAGATCTACCAAAAGATCTAATAAAAGGTCTACCAAAAGATCTACCATAAAATATTAATATTTTCCATCATAATTTCTTTAGAATTTTTTAGAATCATATCATCTAATTCTATATTTTTTTTATTAATTATATCTGCTAATTCTTGTTCTATACATTCAGTATAACCAATTACATAACAATTATGTTTATCTTTGAATAATTCACCTTTTTCTACCCATTCTTTATGTAAAATCAATATACAATCATGATATATTGCTTCTAAAAATGTATATTGAGTTCCTCCACCATCATTTTTAATAATCGACATATCAATTACATATTTACAATTATTTAACATATCTCTATCCTCATATGACATAGGCAAAGTTTTATCATATTTACCTTTCCAATATTCTGTAAAATTTAAATCATTTAATTTAAAATTAACATACAATCTATTTTCTTTTCCATATATTTGTATTTTATTACAATCATCATTAATTAATGGATTGGCTTTTAATATAATATCTGTATGTTTATCAAAATCTATCCTTGATATTGAAATACAATTATCATTTATATTATTTTTATAAAAATTTTTATTATATTCATAAAACGGATGATATTTAAATACAGATTTTATATTATGTATTTCTTGTAAATGATTTTCAACACTTTCTCTAATAGTAAAAACATTACATCTTTTTAAAAAATTTAAAACATCTTTATTTTTATAATCATTTGGATCATGCATAATTATATTTGTATTATCTGGGAACATATCTAAATATTCATAATAATGTTTATCTAATGCTGTTATTAATATATTATCTAATTTCAATATTTCTTCAATATTCATATTTTGATATTTAACACTATATCCGAAATTTCTATTGTTCTTTTCAGTTCTTTTGGTAATTTTATATAAAGGATAATCATATTTTAAAGATAAATGAGCAGTCATCGTAACCCATCCTCCATATATGGGTTTCGCCATATATACTAAATTAAAAACCATTTATATTAAAAAAGATAAAAAAAATAAAAAAAAATCTTATATTAAATTTAAAAGAATTCATATTTATCATTTAATTTTATAGTTTTGGTACTGTTAGAGATATCTGATGGTTTTTTATCATCTTCATTCATAATTATTTTTTTGATATCAGGTGATTCTTTTAAGACAGGTTCGGGAGTGGAATCTTCATGTATTTCTTTTTCTCCTTTTTTTTCAGCAATTATATTCAATAATAATTTATTATCAATCATATTCAATAAATTAACTTCTTCATCTGTAGTAGTATCTTCTCTATCTTCTTTATCTTCTTTATCTTCTTTACCTTCTTTATCTTCGTCCGGTGAAATATCTTTTTCCTCACCTTCTTCTGGTCCTTTATCTTCGTCATCACTAGATAGTTCATCATCAAAAAAGGTAACAGGTTCTGTATTTTTAATTTCTTTAAGTTCTTCTTCGGGAATCTCAATTATTTCATCGAATGCAAATTCTTTATCTTTGTCTTCAACACCTTCTTTTTTTACTATTATTTCTTCTTTAGTAGATTTAGGTGATTTTAAATCTATTGTTTTTTCAGATATTTTTAACATATTGTTATGATATACTCTTTTCCTATCAGGTATATCATTACCCGGAATTAATGATTTATATTCATTATGTATTGAATTAATTTCAGATTGTTTTGCTATAATATCTCTAACTTGATTACTTAAAACCATATTTATATTTAATATATAAAATATTTAAATAAATAAAATGGACCAATATTATGAAAAAGATAAATTAGAATTAGGTATAGATGAAGCAGGGAGAGGTTGTTTATTTGGCCCAGTATCTGTTGCTGGTGTAATATGGTTAGATGAAGAACCTGATCCATCCATAGAAATCAAAGATTCTAAAAAATTATCTTTAAAAAAAAGATTATTAGCATATGATTATATTTTAGAGAATTCAATAGCAAATAATTCTGTTCTAATACATAATGAAGATATTGATAAAGATAATATCTTGAAATCTACTTTAAAAGGTATGCATAAATGCGTGGATAATATATTAGATTATATAAGTATTGATACAATATTAGTAGATGGTAATCAGTTTAAATTGTATATGGATAAAAATGGTGAATGTGTTAATCATCAATGTGTAATAAATGGTGATAATATATATAAAAGTATTGCTGCAGCTTCTATATTAGCAAAAGTAAATAGAGATAATTATATTTTAAATTTATGTGAAGAATATCCAGAGTTGAAAAAATATGATATTCATAATAATAAAGGATATGGTACAAAAAAACATTTGGACGCAATAAAAGAATATGGTATAACTAAATGGCATCGAAAAACATTTGGAATTTGTAAGGAATTTAGTTAAAATAACTTAGAAAAAATTTAATCAAATGTAATTAATACTTTATCTTTATTACTCTTAATAAAATATCTATAATTTTTTTTTCCATTAATAGATTTTTCTTTAAGTTGTAAATTATATTCTATATATTTAATAAATTGTCTCAAAATGGTAATACACTTTTGTTCATTAATATCTTTCAAATACATTTTTGCTTTACATGGTAAATAATATATTTCTAATTTTTCTTTAATATCGTTCATTTTGTTGACGACATTTAAATTAGATAAATCTTGTTTTGTAAAATAGAAATTCTCATCATCTATAGATTTTATGTTAAATATTAACATTAAATCATTAATAATATATCTATCCGGATTTCTTCTAAACAATTGATTTTTCATTGATATATATATTAATATTTTAAGTTAAAATATTAATATATATATTAATATTTTAAGTTAAAATAATTATAAATATTAATAATATATAACAATTAATGGACGAAAAGATAAATAATAAAGTAAATGTTTGGGATGTTATAGATACATACTTTAGAGATGAACCTTATTATAAATCTCAACATCAAGTTGATTCATTTAATGAATTTATTTTCTCCAAAGATAATGGTATCCAGAATATTATTACAAGAGAAAACCCTTACATAATTCATCAGGGTGATAAAGGTGGTAATAATGTGTCATTTAAATATGAAATGCAATTTTATTTCGGTGAAACATTAGAAGATGATTCAGAAAAATCTAATTATGGTAAAATTATAAATAAAGAAAATATATTCATTTCCACACCTACTTTATATGATAATGATAAATCTAAATATATGTATCCGAATGAAGCAAGATTAAATAATTATACCTATAGATCTAGTATATTTTGTAATATTGGTATAAAATATATTATATTAGATTCAGACAAATTAATTGTTAAAAATTTTGAAAAAGTTAATATAGGTTTCATTCCTATCATGATTCATTCAAAACTATGTTTATTAAATAGTTTAGATTCTGTTAAATTATCTGAATTGGGTGAATGTCCATATGATCAAGGAGGATATTTTATAATCAAAGGTAAAGAAAAAGTAGTATTATCACAAGAAAAGAAAATTAATAATATTTTGTACATAACTAAAGGAAAAGATAAAATATTATGTGAAGGATATATTAAATCTGTATCTACTCAAGGATTTCAAAGTTCGAGAACAAATAATATATATTATTATACACATAGTTATATAATAAATCAAGATGGTGAACAAGTATATAAACGAGATAACATATTTACAGTAAGAATATTGGGATTTGTTGGAATAAATCCTATAAATAAAAATGATTCTATACCATTATTTATACTATTTAGAGCATTAGGACTTGTATCAGATAAAGATATATTATCATATATTATTTATGATACTGATGATGACGTTTTAAAAAATAAATTATATGATTTAATTACTCCTTCTATGAAATATTCTCAACCAATTTATACTCAAGAAAGTGCATTTAAATTATTAATGCCATTAACAAAGGGTAAATTATCAATCAATGTAATTGATATATTAAATAATAACTTTCTACCTAATTATGGTAATAATTTATTAATTAAAGCACAATTTCTAGGTTATTCTGTTAGAAAAATGTTATTATCTTATTTAGGATTAATTGATACTACAGATAGAGATTCATATTCATATAAACGTATTGATTTAGCTGGTTCATTATTATTAGAATTATACAGAGAATTATGGGGTGGTTTTAAAAAAACAATATCTAAAAAATTAGATTATGAATATCGTGCTAAAAATACAGAAATTTCTTTAGATGATGATAAAATATCTGAATTAATTAATGAAAATAATAAAAATAATATTTTTGATATTTCTATGATGGAATATATATCTAAATCATTTGGTGCCCGATTTGGTACAAATATCTCTGGTAGACAAGGTATTGTTCAAGATTTAAATAGAGATACTACATTAGGAACATTATCTCATATTAGAAGATTATCATTTCCATTACCTGCTGGATCTAAATCATTAGGACCTAGGAAATTACATAATTCACAATGGGGATTTGTTTGTCCGATCGATTCGCCTGATGGAGGAAATGTCGGTATAATTAATCATTTAAGTATAATGGCAAAGGTATCTACGAATATCTTAGAAGATAGTATAATAGAATGTTTAAAAGATATTACTTTATTATTAATAGAAGATTCAACACCATATGATTTATCTAACAATACATATATATTTTTGAATGGGAAAATAATAGGTTTGTATGAGAATCCATCATTTTTATTTAAATATCTTAAATTATTGAAGTTAAATAGTATCATTAATATAAACACATCAATTTCATGGAATATAAAATCGAATGAATTACATATATTTACTGATTCTGGCAGAATTATTAGACCAGTATTTTATTTAAAATCAAATGATAAAGGAGAAAAGTATAATGAATTAATTAATAAAGATTATTCATATATTGAAACATGGAGTAAAGCAATACATGGATTAATGTATGACGAAAGCGGTGGTAAAATTACAGTATATGATACTAAATATTATAAAGATGTTTTAGATAAAATTAAATTAACTGAAGGTGATTTTATGAGATATTTAGAAAATCAAGCTGCATGTATTGAATATATAGATTCAATTGAAAGTGAAAATGCTTTTATATCCAAAGATATTTATTCCATAGATAAAAATTATACACATTGTGAAATACATGCGTCCGTAATGTTAAGTGCCTTATCTGTAAACATTCCCTTCCCACACCATTCACAATATCCACGTAATGCTTTCTCTTGTCAACAAACTAAACAGGCAGTCGGAGTATATTCAAGTGCTTATAACACTCGTTTTGATATATATGGGCATATTTTATATTATCCTCAAAAACCTATTGTAACTACTAGATTTAAAAAATATACTGATGTTGATAAATTACCATATGGAATTAATGCTATTGTTGCAATATGTAGTTATACTGGTTATAATCAAGAAGACGCTGTTATTATTAATAAATCAGCAGTTGATAGAGGTCTGTTTAAATCGACATACTATAGAAGCTATGGATCTGAAGAAGAAATTAAAAAAGGACAAAAAGTATATTTTGCCAACCCATTATATCAAAAGAATGTTGTGAAAAAAGATCTTTCTAATTTTAGCAAATTAGATGATAAT
>Ga0307998_1001183_pt1 | contig 14217 bp, 14 predicted proteins | sample Davwhametageno37_FD_203147 | JGI IMG/M metagenome (GOLD analysis project Ga0307998, IMG submission 203147) | Marine microbial communities from Davis Island wharf, Antarctic Ocean - #37 | ecosystem: Environmental > Aquatic > Marine > Unclassified | place: Antarctic Ocean: Davis Island wharf... | reverse complement strand
CCACTGGGGTGCTTGTTCCATGTGCATTAATGTAATCAACATCTTTTGTTTCATTCTCCATTAAAGCCATTTTCATACATCGCTGAGCACCCTCCCCACTTGGGGCGACCATGTCATGTCCATCAGAGGTTGCTCCGTAACCAACTATCTCGGCATAAATTTTAGCTCCGCGAGCTTTCGCGTGCTCATACTCTTCAAGAACAAGTATGCTGCCACCCCCAGAAATAACAAATCCATCTCTATCAACATCGAAAGTTCTTGATGCCTTTTCTGGCTCAGCATTGTATTTTGATGACATTGCACCCATTGCATCAAAGAGATAGCTCATCGTCCAATGCTCTTCTTCAGCTCCGCCAGCAAATATAATATCTTGCTTACCCATCTGAATTAACTCGTAAGCATTGCCGATACAATGTGCGCTGGTTGAGCATGCTGATGTAATTGCATAGTTGACGCCTTTAATTTTTGCACCTGTTGCTAAACATGCCGAAACTCCATTGGACATTGTTTTTGTTACCATATAAGGACCCACTCTTCGAATACCCTTTTCTTTGAGAGTTTCTGAGCCCTGAAGCATACTTTCAGTTGATGTCCCTCCAGCCCCAACAATAATTCCAGTTCTTATATTGGAAACCTGATCTTCGGGTAATTTAGCATCACTTATAGCTTCCTGCATTGCTATCCATGCATATGCATGGCCTTTAGCCATAAAGCGTAATAATTTTCTATCGATCAATTTTTCAACATTAATATTGATGGATCCTGCAACCTGAGATCTTAAGCCATGTGACTCATACTCGGGCTGAAATGTGATGCCAGACTTGGCATCTCGGAGACTTTGCTCTACCTCAGAAACGTTATTTCCTAAGCTAGAAACAATCCCCATACCAGTTATAACAACTCTTTTCAATTGACTGTCCTCTTAGAAATTATCTGTTGTGGTAAATAATCCTACCTTAAGATCTGTTGCCTCGTAAATGGTGCGGCCGTCAACTTCCATTCTTGCATCTGCTATACCCATTACAAGTTTTCTGATAATGACACGCTTTAGATCTATAATATAAGTAATTTTCTTTGCTGTAGGTAAGACCTGTCCTGTAAATTTTACTTCTCCACTCCCTAGAGCTCTTCCCCTTCCTTGCCCACCTCTCCAGCCTAAATAAAAACCAACTAACTGCCACATCGCATCAAGCCCAAGACAGCCTGGCATCACCGGATCTCCTTCAAAGTGACACTGAAAAAACCATAGGTCGTCCTTGATATCCATTTCAGCAATAATCTGTCCATTATTAAACCCCCCCCCATCCTCCTGAATACTAGTAATACGATCGAACATAAGCATAGGCGGTAGTGGTAATTGAGCATTATTCTCTCCAAATAATTTACCCTTCCCACACTCAATTAATTCTTCATTTGTGTAGCTATTTTTTTTCATTATTTTTTAAATATTCCATATATTTTTGTTAATTGAATGGGTATGCAACTTAAACTATTTCTAACAGTCTTTACCGTATACTTTAACTAGATTATAGTTGGTTAAAATTTAGTAATTTCTTAGGAATATATCACAATGAGCGACCAAAATCTGGCTGAATGGCGAAAACTTGCCTTAACTTTACAGGGTGAAGTTAATAAGGTGATCGTTGGGCAAGAAGGCCCAATAAAACTAATTACAACATCGATATTTGCAAGAGGACACGTGCTGTTAGAAGGAGATGTTGGTGTTGGTAAAACAACCCTCTTGAAGGCTTTTGCTAGATCAATTGGAGGTGGTTATGAGAGAATAGAAGGCACAATTGATCTTATGCCGAATGATCTAATTTATCATACATATTTAGGTGAAGATGGAAAACCTCATGTAAGCAATGGTCCTATTCTTAAATCAGGGGAAGACTTGTCTATATTCTTCTTTAATGAGATTAACCGAGCAAGGCCACAAGTGCATTCGCTTCTCCTTCGAATTATGGCGGAAAAAACATTATCCGCGTTTAATAGGGAGTTTAAGTTTCCGCACTTGATTGTTTTTGCTGATAGAAACCAAGTTGAAAAAGAGGAGACATTTGAGATTCCTTCGGCTGCAAGAGATAGATTTATGATGGAAATTCCAATTGTGATTCCACAAGTAGATAAATTAATGACAAGTCTTGTCTTTGATACGAAATTTCACGATGCGGATAAATTAATTGAGGGAGCTAAGGAGAAGCTATTTAAATTTGATAAACTCAATGAGGTGTCTGAGAATATACAAGAAAATATTAGTACAGCTGATGCTCTTAAAACTTACTCCCTGAATCTATGGAAAGCAACTAAAAATCCTGATCACTATGGTGTCAAGATTAGCGGGATAGACGTTAATCGACTAATTATTTCAGGTGCAAGTCCAAGGGGTATAAGCATGATGATGAAGTGTGCACGAGTAAATGCATGGATGGATGATCGTACATCAGTCCTCCCTGAAGATATTCATGCAGTATTTCATGAAACAATTGCCCATCGATTAGTTTTCAATCCAGTCTACGAACTCAGAAGGACTGAAATTGCTAAAGAATTAACACAAGAGATTATTAATAAGGTTAGCGCTCCATAGATGGAATTCTTTCAAGATACATTTGATTACCATATAAATTGGAAATCTACAGGACATCACCCTGGGCAACATAAAAGTGCTCAAAGGGGTATGGGGATAGAATTTGCTGGTCATGCAACCCTTTTAGATTACCCAGATCCACGACGAATTGATATTCGTCAGACAATACGAGACCCCTTTGAGCAAATTCAGGTAAGAATATTTAACCAAAGGAGTGCCACTCCAGTTATGATAGTTATTGATTTATCAGCCAGTATGAATTTTGGCTCTCAAAAAACTAAACTTGAATATTCCTCTGAAATAGCATCGGTAATAACTAATTCAGTTACAGCCAAAAGTGATGCAATTGGATTTATAGGTATCGAAGATGTTATTGACCCACAATGGGTGGCACGTCTCTCTTATAAACCATATCGAACACAACACCTTATTGACAGACTAACTAACTATCAAGCTAAAAAAGGCGGCCATAATGGGATAAAATCCATACACCAGTTTTTACCTAGAGACAAAACATTGGTCTTTTTTATTTCAGACTTTCATATACCAATTGACGAAATTAAAGAAAGCTTTTCACTTCTAAGCAGGCACCAAGTTGTGCCAATTGTATTATGGAATAAGAGTGAATATGACAATTTACCGAACTTTGGAATCCTGACAGTTAATGATCCAGAATCAGGTGAAGAGTCAACGATGCTGCTAAGAAAAAATATGAAGAAACGTATTCAAGAAAACTTTAACGAAAGAAAAAAATTACTTGAAAAAACTTTTATTGAGCTTAATTCTCCTGCATTTTTTGTAGGTGAAAAATTTGACCCTCTTCAAATGACAGAATATTTTAACGAGTACTTCCATGCATAGATTATTTGCTACTTTATTATTTTTATCAGCATTTTCTTTAAATGCCTATGAAGATCCTAATAAATTTAAGGATGTCGACCCAAAATTTGTTGAACTAGTAATTGTTGAGCCTAAACAGCTAGTTGGCTATACCGTTGGTGATATTATTGATAGGCATATTACGATTTCAATAAAAAAACCTTACCAATTAATTGAAGAGTCACTACCAATTGTAGGTTATGAAAAAAGATACCAAGGGCAATTACTTGGAATGACTCTTAAGGATATTCAATTTGACACAAAAATTACCAAGAATTTAAGTACTTATAAAATTTCATTAAAATATCAAATATTCACTAATAATGTTGTAGCTAAGCCTGCATTTATTACAGCTGACTATTACCGTTTAATCAATCCAATAGAGCCTGATAAAGTAGTTAAGTTTAGAATTCCTGAGCTTACTATAGCAACTTCACCTATTGCTATTTTTGGGGCAGTTAAAGTTGAAGATGATATGAGTCCATTTCGCGGACCGCTGACAATAGAAACGATTCCAAGCACTTTAAAATTTCGATATGGGGTTATTGGGTTTATTGTAAGCCTCCTCACTCTACTATATATATATAGTAAATACACTTGGCTTCCAAAACAAAACAGGTTTTTCAGTAGCATATATAGGCAAAATAAAAAAATAAATGCTAACAAAAAAGAAATAGAAAATTTTATTTCTGCCCTCCATCATGGGTTTAATCAAACAATTAATAAGGCGTTATTCATCAACAACAAAGATCAGCTTTTTAAAAAAAATAATAGCTTTAAACATATAGAATCTGAAATTAATGACTTCTTTAAATTATCTAAAGCGATAAACTTTGAGAAAAAAAATAATTTTAATACAGCCGAAGCCGCAGATTGGCTAGTTGTATTTTCTTTACACTGCCGAATGTGTGAACGAGGCTTGATTATTGACTCGAGTGATATTAAAAAATTAGGGTTCAAATGAATTTCATAGCGCCCTGGTTTTTATTGTTACTGCCTTTTGCGCTTGCACCATTTCTCCTTAGGCAGGCAACTCCTCATATTTACTCCTGGTCCAATATGATACCTGTTGATTGGGCCTCAAAAATAATTGGATTTTTACTAAAATTATTAGGTAGCTTTATCATAGCCCTTCTTGTTTTAGTTCTCTCTCAGCCCTTCTCAAATCAAAGGACAGTTGAAAGGGTTGGAGAAGGCGCACAAATTGGATTGGTGTTAGATAGAAGTGCTTCAATGGATGATCCTTTTGCTAGTGCAGAGTCTTCTGTGAAAGCTGGAGAGACAAAGTCAGCAGCTGCTAGTAGGCTTATTATAGATTTTTTTAATTCTCGCACTAATGACATGGTTGGAGTTATTACATTTAGTAACTCAGCTATGTTTATCCTACCCCTCACTCAAAATAAAGATGCAATAAAAGCAGCAGTTAATGCTACCGCAGGAAATGCATTGTTTCAAACAAATATAGGTGCAGGCCTAACAAGTAGCGCTGAATTATTCAATGGGGTTGCTGACTCAGGGTCAAGAGCAATTATACTTGTATCTGATGGTGCGGGACGAATAGATGCAGATACCCAGCAAAAAATTAAGGACTGGTTTGATCGGTTTCAAATTGGTTTATATTGGATAGTATTAAGACAGCCAGATGGCATTAGTATTTTTGATGAGAATTATGTAAACGATCAAATGCTTCAGTATAAAAGAGATGATGACCCGCTCCCGCCAGCCTTGGAATTATACGAATACTTTAAAACATTTAGATCACCATTTCAGGCTTTTGAGGCCGAAGATCCAAAGTCTCTTGAAAAAGCAATTAGTGAAATTAATCTTAAAGAAAAAAAACCTATCGTATACACCGAAATTATTCCTGGTAAAAATCACTCCTTAATTTTATTAATTGCTGCATTTATAATGTCATTTGTTTTTTTAATATTAAAATTCCTTGAGGTAAAATCTTTCAGATGAATATACAAAATTTATTTAGCGTAAAAAAGATAACTTATTTTTCTATCCTAATCCTTTCAATAAGCAGCTATTTTATTATTTCAGCTTTACTTAATTTCTACCAAATAACTAAATTTAATGAGAGCGTTAGAAAAGGAGAGACACCAAAATTTTTCAGTCAAAGCTTTGAAAATCGTTTTTCAACAGCTTACTGGCTAGCAGAAAATGGAATGTTTAAGGAATCAACAATTCTCTTCAATAACCTTTTACCGGAAGCAAATGAAGAACAAAAATCAGCAGTTCAACACAATATTGGAAATATATTTTTTCTTCGGGGATTAGCAATTAGTGGGACCAGTATGGATGCAAGGCCAGAAGCTGAATACCTACTAAGGCAGGCAAAAAAATCCTACGTACAATCTATTAAGGCGAGTAATGCTCACTGGGATACCAAGCATAACCTTGACCGAATACTCACTATGCTCCCCTCTGACCCAACACCAGGCGTTGGTGATTCAGATTCTCCGGGATTAATTATGGGAAATATTCCAGTCGGTCTTCCATGAAATTAATCATAAAAAAATTAAAAGAAGATAAAAATCTTCTAATGCTTTTATTAGCAGTTCTTTCTATAGCTGCTGCAATTGCTAACCCATCAATACCCTTCAAACGCGATATATATAATTATATATTTGTTGTGGATATTTCTCAGAGTATGAACACAGAAGATATGATGTATGACAATAAAAAAGTTTCTAGGTTGGATTACACCAAGGTAATGCTCCGTAAAGTATTGGAGCAATTACCATGTAAAACCAAGGTTAGTATTGGAATGTTTGCCGGTGTTAGTGTTGCAGCAACCTATACACCTATAGAGGTATGTAGGAATTTTAGTGCAATCAATACCACGATCGACCATTTAGATTGGCGTTCCACATGGTCAGGAAATACGCGTATTAGGGAATCTCTCGTTAACCTTGCAAGATTAATTAGAAGCTTTCCAGAGTCTGCTCAAGTTATTTACTTTACCGATGGTGAAGAGGCGCCAAGACTTCACGTTTTTAATAGTCGTGACTTAACACAGTTCCAAGGAGGTAATGATTGGCTATTTGTTGGTATTGGTTCTGATGACGGTGCCCCTATCCCAAAATATGATAGTCACAATCAATTAATTGGCTATTGGGCCAATGATAGCTTTGCTCTTCAACCTGGAATTGCACAAATTTCCCAGGGAAATATTGGAACTCGCAACGACAGTGTAGCCATTGGGGAAAGTGATCGGTATATATCTAAACTTGATGAAGAATATTTATTGGCTATTTCAAAAGAAATAAATGCCTCATACATGAAAGGAAATAGTGCAGCAAACATACTGACTGAGATGAAAAAACAAAAAGCGGCATGGCGAGACCAATCTCAGCTTCCACTTAGAAATTTCTTCGCTTTTTTAGCCCTTGTACTTTTTAGTCTTAGGTTTTTTTCAATCACTAAAATAAAAAAAATATTTAAAAACAAAACTTATGCAAAAATCTAAAAATTTTATATATGACCTCAATCAACTTAGTGTAATTTCAGTCAGTGGAGATGATTCACTCAAATTCCTTCAAGGCCAACTTACTAATGATATGTCACTAGTTACTTCAACTCAATCTGTTCATGCAGGATTTTGTAATCCAAAAGGTCGTTTATTAGCTTTTTTTCATATCGTAAAGTATCTCGATAGCTACCTTCTTTTTGTTCCTAAATGTATCGCTGAAAGTATGAAGAAAAAATTATCAATGTATATTCTTAGGTCAAATGTTAGGTTAGACCTAGACCCTAATGAATTAATGTATTTTGGTTTATCCACAAACAATAAAGACGGACATTTAGATTTATTAAATAATTTACCAAAAAAAGTAATGGAATCTGTAAATGAAGATTCTTTAATTGTAATTAAACTTCATAGTGATGGCTTGAGGGTAATTATTGTTGGCGATAAAAAAAAGTGTATAGATTTTATTAGAAATAATTCTAATGAATTAGAAAAAGAAGATTTTAATGGTTGGGTTAAACATAATTTGAAATCAGGTATTCCAAATATATTTCATAAAACACAAGAGATATTTATTCCTCAATCAATTAATTTGGACATAATTAATGCTATTAATTTTAAAAAGGGTTGTTACACCGGACAGGAAATTGTTGCGCGTACTCATTACCTAGGAAAACCAAAAAGAAGAATGTATATAGCGTCCTTTGACAGTGAATCGCAGCCTTTATATGGGGACATAATAATGAGTGGCGATGAGTCAGCTGGGCAAGTTGTGGATGTTGCTAGGGCAGACAATCAGGGGTTTATACTTTTGATTGAAATACGCATTAATTTGGTTCAAAATGTCCTAACACTAAATGGTATTAATGTTATTATTAGTGAGTCCGAGAAAGAAAAATTTAGTGCGCATTAAAATATTTTTTTACTATTTTGCTTTATTTATTACCTGAAAATAAATCTCGCCTTTTTTTATCATACCAAGCTCTTCTCTTGCTCTTTCTTCAATAGCATCTGTTCTCTTTTTTAAATCATTTACCTCCACCCTTAAAGCATTATTATTTTTCCTTAGCTTGTCATTAATTTTTTTTTGAATCTCATACTCGCCTGTTAACTGAAAAACATTATACCAACCTCCCCTTCCAGCCCATAATGGGTATTGGATTAGTACGATTAGTACAATAAAAATAATGGAAAGTGATCTCAAGTTTTTTTATTGATTTGATAAAAAGCAGACAAACCAGCATACACAGCTCTATCATCTAAATATTCTTCAATTCTTAGTAACTGATTATATTTAGCAACCCTCTCAGAGCGAGATATAGATCCAGTTTTAATCTGCATAGCATTCATTGCTACTGCAATATCTGCAATTGTTGTATCTTCAGTCTCACCTGAGCGATGTGAAATCACTGAGGTATAGCCTGCATTCTTTGCCATCCTTATTGTCTCTAATGTTTCTGTTAATGTTCCAATTTGATTGACTTTGATTAATACGGAATTTGCTACTTTTTTTTCAATTCCCTCTTTAAGAATTTTAGGGTTTGTGACAAATAAGTCATCCCCCACTAACTGAACATTTTTTCCTAACTTTTCTGTCAGAACACCCCATCCCCCCCAATCAAATTCACTCATACCATCTTCTATACTAATAATTGGATATTTTTCACACCAAGCTGATAAGTAGTCTGCCATTTCAGAGGAGTTTAACGATATTTTCTCTGAATCCAAATGGTAGTTGTTATTTTTAAAGAATTCTGTGCTAGCGCAGTCAAGCCCTAAAAATACTTGCCTACCAGGCTCGTATCCTGCCATCTCAATTGATTCCATAATTAATTGTAATGCAGCTTCATTTGAATTCAAATTTGGAGCGAAGCCTCCTTCATCTCCTACAGTTGTGGCTAAATTATTATTTTTTAAATTTTTCTTTAGCGCATGAAATATTTCTGCTCCACATCTAATGGCATCTGAAAATGTTGGAAGTCCAGCAGGTATGATCATAAATTCTTGAATATCCACATTGTTATCAGCATGTGCACCACCATTAATAATATTCATCATTGGAGTTGGTATACTATAAGGGCCATTGGGATTTAAAAATTCGAATAAATATTTTTTTTGGCTTATGGCTCCAGCATGTGCAGCGGCCATTGATACTGCTAAGATTGAATTTGCGCCTAAATTTGACTTGTTCTCTGTTCCGTCTAATTCAAGCATAACACTGTCAAGGTCTTCTTGGTTTTCTATAGACCTACCTTTAAGAGCTGGGGCGATAATTTCATTAATATTATTAATGGCTTGCTTCACTCCTTTACCTAGATACATAGATTTATCGTTATCTCTGAGCTCAATAGCCTCCTTACTTCCAGTGGATGCACCTGATGGGACTGACGCCCTACCAATTGAGCCTTCATTAAGTGCTACTTCAGCCTCCACGGTTGGGTTGCCTCGTGAGTCAATAACCATTCGTCCTCGAACATTCTGTATTACAGTCATTTTCACTCCCTAACTAAAATATTTTTTTTGACTTAACCGTATAATCAAGTTCTTTAAGCACTTCAAGTAATTCTTTCATACGATCCAAAGGAACTGCGTTTGGACCGTCTGATAAAGCCTCTTTTGGGTTTGGATGTGTTTCCATGAAAATTCCTGATATTCCGCATGAAACTGCTGCTCTTGCTAAAAGAGGGACAAATTCACTCTGCCCACCACTCCTATCACCCTGACCTCCAGGTTGCTGAACGGAATGAGTGGCATCAAAAACTACAGGGCAGTTAGTTTCCCTCATGATTGATAAACTTCTCATATCTGAAACCAACGTATTGTAACCAAAAGATGCCCCTCTTTCACAAACCATAATATTGTCTTTTCCCCCGTTTGCTTCCTTAGCTTTTTGAGCTACCTGCCTCATATCATGTGGGGCTAGAAATTGCCCTTTTTTTATATTAACTGGTTTACCTGATTTTGCTACTGCCGAAATAAAATCAGTTTGTCGGCATAAAAATGCTGGTGTTTGAAGTACATCAACAACACTAGCAACTGCTTCAATTTGAGAAATATCATGTATATCAGTCAAGATAGGGACTTTTATGTGTTTTTTAACTAAATCTAAAATTCTTAAACCCTCATCTATACCAAACCCGCGGAATGTTTTATTTGAGCTTCTATTTGCTTTATCAAAGGAAGATTTAAAAATAAAAGGAATATTTAAATCATCAGACATCTCCTTTAATTTTCCAGCCACGTCTATAGTCATTGACTCTGACTCGATAACACAAGGCCCAGCTATTAAAAATAGAGGTTGATCTAGTCCTGCATTAAAGTGGCATAATTTCATTGTTTAACCTTTTTGATATGATAACGCGGCATTAATAAATGATAAAAATAATGGGTGAGATATTTTCGGATTAGATGTAAATTCTGGGTGGAATTGACAGCCAAAGAACCATGGATGATCTTCCTTTGAGAGCTCTATGATTTCACACAAATTCTCAGATGGTGTTCTGGATGATACAACTAAACCCGCCTGGGTTAATTGATCTACATATAAGTTATTAACTTCATATCGATGTCGATGTCTTTCATTTACTTCAGAACCATAAATGTCGTAGGCTAAAGTATCTTTATTTATTGGAGCCTTTTGAGCGCCTAGTCGCATTGTTCCACCTAGATCTGAATTTTTATCTCTTTTTATTAATTCACCATCAGAGGTTTTCCATTCAGCAATCAATCCAACAACTTTATGCATCGAATGACTGTCAAATTCTGTACTATTCGCATTGGCCAGGCCTGCCTTGTTTCTTGCATATTCCACTACCGCTAATTGCATACCCAAACAAATCCCCAGGAATGGAATCTTATTTTCCCTGGCAAATTGAATGGCTTTTATTTTGCCTTCCGTTCCTCTGACACCAAAACCACCGGGAATTAAAATTGCATCGACATTTTTTAATTCATCAATTCCTTTCTGTTGAATTTTTTCGGAATCAATAAATTGAATTTTCACTTTAGCATTATTATGAAAGCCTGCATGAATTAAAGCTTCGGTTAATGACTTATAAGACTCAGTTAAGTCAACATACTTTCCAACAAAGGCCACATTAACTAATTCATTTGCGCTATCTAATAACTTGATAATTTTTTTCCACTGCGCAAGATCGGCTTTTTTGGGCTTAATATTTAACTTTTCACAAACAATCACGTCCATTGATTGCTCATGAAGCATCATAGGTATTCGGTAGATTGAGTCTGAATCAGTGGCTGAAATTACTGCATTAGTTGTTACATTTGTAAATAAGGCAATTTTATCTCTTTCCTCTTGCGGGATCGGTCGCTCTGAACGGCATAACAATATGTCTGGCTGAATACCAATCTCTCTCAATTCTTTTACAGAGTGCTGTGTAGGCTTTGTCTTAAGCTCTCCAGCTGTTGCAATCCAAGGTAGCAAGGTTAAATGTATGTAGCACACATTATCTCTACCCTCTTCAAAGCCCATTTGTCGAATAGCTTCTAAAAATGGAAGTGACTCGATATCACCAACTGTTCCACCAACTTCAATAATTGCAATATCAGAATCTTTAGACCCATTTCTTATGTGCAACTTTATTTCATCGGTAATATGAGGAATTACTTGAACAGTTTTACCTAGGTATTCACCCCTTCTCTCTTTCTTAATAACGCTATCGTAGATTTGACCTGTTGTGAAATTATTCTTCTTTGTCATTTTTGAAGAAATAAATCGCTCATAATGACCCAGATCAAGATCAGTTTCCGCGCCATCATTAGTTACAAAAACTTCTCCATGCTGAAAAGGGCTCATTGTTCCAGGGTCGACATTAATGTAAGGATCAAGCTTTAGCATCGTCACATTCAAATCACGAGATTCTAGGATGGCTCCGAGACTGGCGGCAGAAATGCCCTTACCAAGTGAGGAGACTACACCGCCAGTTACAAAAACATATTTGGTCATTAGAAGGCATCTTTAAAAATTTTCTGACGAAATAAGATTTTACTTTAAAGCCTCAGCTCTCACAATGAATAGTTTAATCTTTTGACCATTCCCCATAAGTCTTAAACTTTTTAATTACCTCGAGCATTTGATTATCATTCAATAGCTTTGGGATACCAATCATTTTAGCCTGAACATAAATCCGGGCAAGATGTTCGACTTCAATAGCGATATTAATGGCCTCATTTAAATTTCCTCCTATTGCAATCATGCCATGATTGGAAATAAGACATGCTTTTCTTTGCTTCATTGCAGCAATAATATTATTAGATAGCTCCTGTGTCCCAAATAAAGCGTAATCAGAGCACCTAATAGAATCTCCACCGGCAACTGCTATCATGTAGTGAAAACAAGGAATACCCTCCCCTAAGACGCTTAATGTACTTGAAAAAACTGAATGGGTATGAACAATTGCATTGATATCATTTCTGGAGGCATAAATATCTCGATGAAAGAGCCATTCAGATGATGGCTTATAATTATTTTCTGACTCAATAACCTTGCCATCAATACCTACTTCAACCATTGACTTTGCATCTAAATTTTCTAAATTAACTCCACTAGGTGTAATAATAAAAGCATTATTACTCCTACAACTCAGATTGCCTGTCGCCCCATGATTCAAGCCTTGTTTGTTTAGAATTAATGAGGATTGAAATAAATCTTCTTGTTGCGACATTTCTTTTTTCATAATAAAAGCGCTCCGATAGAATTAGGAGTATAACTTCCTTTTTCACAGATTATCATTGAAATATATTCAGGGGGGGTTATATCAAAAGCTGGGTTATATGCATTAGAGAGTCCAATTTGGACCTCTGAAATTGTCCCATTACTATTTAACCCTTTAATTTTAAGTAATTCATCAGGATTTCTGCATTCAATCTCAAATGGGTGGTGCTCTCCCATGAAGTTTATGTCTACAGTGCTTAATGGAGCAGCTACATAAAAAGGAATATTGTGAGCCTTTGCTGCTAATGCCTTTAGATAAGTACCTATCTTATTACAAACTTGTCCATCTACTGATATGCGATCAGCTCCAACTATCACACAATCGACTTTACCCTGCTGCATTAATAACCCACCCGTATTATCTGAAATAATAGTATGGGGTATATTGGCTTGAGTTAGCTCCCATGCTGTAAGGTTCATTCCTTGATTACGAGGTCTAGTTTCATCTACCCATACATGAATATCAATTCCATCTTCAACTGCTTGATATATTGGGCTTAGGGCAGTTCCATGGTCAATAGTAGCCAACCAACCAGCATTACAGTGAGTTAAAATATTAAGTGGAGAACTTTTTATTTCTTTTAACAATGACAAGCCAGCCCTTCCAATATCTTTGTTGGTTTTAATATCTTGCTCGGCTAATTGGTTAGCATAAAGCCATGCAGCATTTGATCTATGATGAAAATCATAACCCTTTAAATGTTCCAATATTTGATTTACGGCCCACTCCAAGTTAACCGCAGTAGGCCTTGATGTCTTAAGAGAAATAGCTGCCCTTTTAAGTGACTCGTCCGAAGAGTCATTATTCATTGCTAGAGCAATTCCGAAAGCAGATGCTACTCCTATTAAAGGAGCTCCTCTCACCCGCATTAATTTTATAGCCTGAATAACATCCTCCAGACTCTTAAGATCAATTAATTTAAATTCAAATGGAAGAGCCGTCTGATCGATTATTGTAACTCTAGTGAGGTCAACAGATGCCTCTATCGTCCTGTGTAATTTACCTTCTACAAGCATAGCTAATCCTAAGTAAAATTATCGTATATTTCATCCACAATATCTGTGGATAACATTGTGAATTAAAGTTATATAAATTTGCAAGCATTGAATTCTAAAGGAATTTTTTTAATCGCTTAATTTTTAATCGATAAAAAAAGACTTTAAAAACAATAGCTTACTTTATGTCATTGAGAACATTAGTTTTTTTCTCAAAAGTTAATGTAAGTCTTGAGCTCATGTGCATAACTCCCCTAATCTTGGCAGTGCTTGAAAGGTATTTTTAGCGATCGTTTTAGCCATTGTATGCGGATCTAGCCCTCTTAATTGAGCTAGGAATACTCCGATTTTTTCCAATTCCTTGGGTTGATTCTGCTTATCTCTCTCTAGCCAAAATGGTGGCATATCTGGGGAATCTGTTTCAAGGACAATAGCTTCGATTGGAAGCTCTTTAGCTAATCTGTGTATGTGCTTAGCTCTAGGATAAGTCATTGCTCCACCAAATCCTAATTTAAAGCCCAAATCAATAAATTGGTAAGCCTGTTG
>Ga0307998_1001181_pt1 | contig 14242 bp, 9 predicted proteins | sample Davwhametageno37_FD_203147 | JGI IMG/M metagenome (GOLD analysis project Ga0307998, IMG submission 203147) | Marine microbial communities from Davis Island wharf, Antarctic Ocean - #37 | ecosystem: Environmental > Aquatic > Marine > Unclassified | place: Antarctic Ocean: Davis Island wharf... | reverse complement strand
GCGCGGCACGAGCAAGGAGCAACACATTCTGCACAGGGTTTTGCAAGAATTTCTGGTACCGTGGGTGTAGCCATTGCAACTTCGGGTCCAGGAGCTACTAATTTAATTACTGGGATCGCAGATGCTCAAATAGATTCTACACCAATGGTGTGTATTACAGGACAGGTTGCGTCTCATTTGTTAGGAAGTGATGCGTTTCAAGAAACAGATATTGTGGGTATTTCAACACCTGTTACAAAATGGAATTGTCAAGTAACCAAGGCAGCAGATATTCCAGCAGCATTGGCAAAAGCATTCTACATTGCACGCAGTGGGAGACCGGGACCTGTTTTAGTAGATATCACAAAAGACGCTCAGTTCGAAGAGTTCGATTTTGCTTATGAGAAATGCACTAAAATAAGGAGCTATATTCCAATACCAAAGACAGTAGCAGGTACTCTAGAAGCTGCTGCGAAATTAATTAATGAAGCTAAAAAACCGTTAATTGTATGGGGTCAAGGAGTTGTTTTAAGCGCGGCAGAAAAGGAGTTTAAGGCAATGGTAGAAAAAGCAGGCATTCCGGCAGCATGGACAATATTAGGAGCTTCAGCGCTTCCAACTGCGCATCCATTAAATGTTGGTATGTTAGGGATGCACGGTAATTATGCGCCAAATAAATTAACAAATGAATGTGATGTATTAATCGCAATCGGCATGCGTTTCGATGACCGTGTAACAGGGAAGTTAGACGAGTACGCTACGCAAGCAAAAGTAGTTCACTTTGAAATTGATCCAGCTGAAGTAGATAAAAATATAAAAACAACTGTTGCAGTTTTAGGAGATGCAAAAGCAAGTTTAGCATCTATTTTACCTTTAATTAATAAAAATTCTCACAAAGCATGGCACCAGCAGTTCAAAGATTTATATGAAATTGAATATGAGAAAGTAATCAAAGGCGACATCCATCCAACGAAAGAAGGATTAACAATGGGTGAAGTGATCAAAGAAATAAATATTCAAAGTAAAGGTGAAGCTGCAATTGTTACAGATGTTGGGCAACATCAAATGATTGCCTGCAGGTATGCCGAATTCAATAAAACAAAGAGTAATATTACCTCTGGCGGGTTAGGAACCATGGGTTTCGGATTGCCAGCAGCAATTGGTGCTAAAATGGCAGCTCCAGAACGTGAAGTTGTTTCAATTTCTGGTGATGGTGGTTTTCAAATGACCATTCAAGAATTAGGAACCATTTTTCAGCAAAAAGTAGCCTTAAAAATGGTGGTTCTTAACAATGAGTTTCTAGGAATGGTCCGTCAATGGCAACAGTTGTTTTTTGACAAACGCTATGCATCCACAGAAATGATAAATCCGAATTTTGTCGCAATTGCAGAAGGCTATTACATAAAAGCTCGAAAAGTAGTAAAAAGAGAAGATTTAAAAGAAGCTGTTGCCGATATGATGGCCAGTAAAGAAGCTTATTTTTTAGAAGTACTTGTAGAGAAAGAAGGAAATGTGTTTCCAATGGTTCCCTCTGGTGCGAGTGTTTCAGACATAAGATTGGAGTAAAATGAAAAGTGGAAAGTGAAGAATGGAGCGTGGAAAAAACAAAGAGTAAAGAACAGTTAGTGAGGGTTTTAGTAAATTAAATACAATACAAGTCTATTTACTATTATCTTTCTTTCATCATCTTTTTAAAAATATGAGTACAGAAAAACAATTATATACAATATCAGTTTATACTGAAAACAACATCGGATTATTGAATCGGATTTCCGCAATTTTCCAACGAAGACACATCAATGTAGAAAGTTTAAATACGTCTCCATCAGAAATAGATGGCGTTTCTAAATTTACAATTGTTGTGAATATGACAGAACTAAATATTAAAAAAATTATCGGTCAAATAGAAAAGCAAGTGGAGGTTATCAAAGCGTATTATCACAATGATGACGAAACCATTTATCAAGAATCTTGTATTTTTAAGATGCGCTCAGATTTGCTTTTTGATGAGCGTCAAATTCAGAACATCATCAAAGAAAGTAACTCTCGGATCGTAACGGTAAACAAGGAGTTTTTTGTGATTGAGAAATCAGGTAAAAAAGAAGAAATAGAATTACTATATAGAGAATTAAGTAGCTTCGGTATCATGCAATTTACGCGTTCAGGTCGCATTGCTGTAACCAAAGAAGAAATGAAAATATCAACAATGTTAGCATCATATAACAATTAAAAAAGATAAAAGAGTTTAGATTTTAGAAAAAAGAAATGAAGTTCATGTAGACCTATTTCTTTTTTATTTGATGCACTCTAATCAACAAATAAAAACAATAAAAATGTCAAATTATTTTAACACATTAACATTAAGGGAGAAATTAGAGCAATTAGGAAAATGTCGTTTTATGGACGCTTCAGAATTTGAAGACGGTGTAAATGCATTGAAAGGGAAGAAAATTGTTATTGTAGGTTGTGGCGCTCAGGGTTTAAACCAAGGTTTAAATATGAGAGACTCTGGCTTAGATATTTCGTATACATTAAGACAAGTTGCGATTGATCAAAAAAGAGAATCATATAACAATGCAACATCAAATAATTTTACAGTAGGTACTTACGAAGAGCTAATTCCCACAGCAGATTTAGTGTTGAATTTAACGCCGGATAAACAACATACAAACGTGGTGCATACCATAATGCCTCTGATGAAAAAAGGAGCCACATTATCGTATTCTCACGGATTTAATATTGTAGAAGAAGGAATGCAAATTAGAAAGGATTTAACGGTGATTATGGTGGCGCCAAAGTGTCCAGGTTCTGAAGTTAGAGAAGAATATAAAAGAGGATTTGGTGTGCCAACATTAATTGCAGTGCACCCAGAAAATAATCCAGAAGAAAAAGGTTGGTCGCAAGCAAAAGCATATGCAGTTGCAACTGGAGGTCACAGAGCAGGTGTTTTAGAGTCTTCATTTGTAGCAGAAGTAAAATCAGATTTAATGGGAGAGCAAACTATTTTATGTGGTTTGTTGCAAACAGGTGCTATTTTGTCTTATGATAAAATGGTTGAAGAAGGTATTGAACCGGGGTATGCTGCAAAATTAATTCAGTATGGTTGGGAAACAGTTACGGAGGCTTTAAAGCACGGAGGAATTACCAATATGATGGACCGTTTGTCTAATCCTGCAAAAATAAAAGCATTTGAAATCTCAGAAGAATTAAAAGAGATTATGCGTCCGTTGTTTCAAAAACATATGGATGATATTATGACCGGTCATTTCTCTAAAACCATGATGGAAGACTGGGCAAATGATGATAAAAACTTATTAACTTGGAGGGCAGCAACAGGAGACACCGCTTTTGAAAAACAAAAAGTTACAGATCGTGAAATTCCAGAACAAGAATATTTTGATCACGGAACATTATTAGTTGCTTTTGTGAGAGCTGGTGTAGAATTGGCTTTTGAATCAATGACAGATTCTGGGATTATAGCCGCTTCTGCTTATTACGAATCTTTGCACGAAACACCTTTAATTGCAAATACAATTGCACGTAAAAAATTATATGAAATGAATCGGGTTATTTCTGATACAGCAGAGTATGGGTGTTATTTGTTCGACCATGCTTCTAAACCTCTATTAACTGATTTTATGAAAACAGTTTCTACAGATCTTATCGGTCAAAAATTTACAACTGGAAACGAGGTGAATAATCGAGAATTGATTCGTATTAACGGGATCATTAGAAACCATCCCGTAGAAATTGTGGGTGGAAGATTAAGAGCTTCTATGACAGCAATGAAAGTAATAAAGTCAGTATAATTAAAATAAAGACTTTTAATTTTATAGAAACCTGTCAGATTTAAAAATGACAGGTTTTATTTTTATATTCAAACCATGCAAACAAAACAAATTTATTTTCCAAGTTTAGAAAATGTAAAAGCGGCAGCTAAAAATTTAGAGGGTGTTGCTTACAAAACTCCTTTAAATGAAAACAGCAACCTTTCGAAGCAGTTTGATGCGACTATTTTATTTAAAAGAGAAGATTTACAAGTAGTTCGTTCTTATAAAATTAGAGGTGCCTATAATAAAATGTCTTCCTTAGATGCAGTTCAAAAAAAACGTGGAGTTGTCTGTGCAAGTGCAGGAAATCACGCACAAGGTGTTGCTTTGTCCTGCAAGTTGTTAAAAATAAAAGGAACTATTTATATGCCTTCTCCAACGCCAAATCAGAAAATTAATCAAGTAAAAATGTTTGGTGAAGATTTTATTGAAGTGGTTATTGAAGGGGATACTTTTGACGACGCTTTTTATGCAGCGAAACAAGCTTGTGATGCAGAAGATAAAATTTTTATTCATCCTTTTAATGACGAAAAAGTAATTGAAGGACAGGCAACTGTAGGTTTAGAAATTTTAACGCAAACCACTAAAAAAATTGACTACGTTTTTGTAGCTGTTGGAGGTGGAGGATTGTCTTCTGGCTTGTCTGCTGTTTTTAAAAATTTATCACCAGAAACAAAAATTATTGGTGTTGAACCCGAAGGAGCTCCTTCGATGTTAACCTCTCTGAGAAATAAAGAAATTACTGCTTTAGAAAAAATAGATTCTTTTATAGACGGTGCAGCTGTGAAAAGAGTGGGCGATTTAAACTTTGCTATTTGTCAACAAAATCTTTCAGAGGTAATTGCGGTTCCTGAAGGGAAAGTTTGTCAGATTATTTTAGATTTGTACAATAAAGATGCAATTGTAGTCGAACCTGCAGGTGCCTTAAGCATTGCTGCTTTAGATTCTTTTGCGGAGGAAATAAAAGGAAAAAATGTTGTTTGTATTGTGAGTGGAAGTAATAATGATATCACAAGAACTGCCGAGATCAAAGAACGTGCGATGCTGTATGCTAATTTAAAACATTATTTCATCGTTAAATTTCCGCAACGTGCAGGTGCTTTAAAAGAATTTGTAGCAGAAATTTTAGGCCCAGATGACGATATTACTTATTTTGAATACACTAAAAAAAATAACAGAACAAATGGTGCTGCAGTTGTTGGTTTAGAGCTAAAATGTGTGAAAGATTTGGCACCTTTAATTCTGAGAATGAAAGAAGAAAATTTCTTTGGAGATTATTTGAATGACAAACCAGATTTGCTTCAATTTTTGGTGTAGTGCCAGAATATAGAACAGATACTGAGTGAAATTCGAAATCCTTTTCGTGTTTTTAAAAAAAAATAAGATATTTTTTAGTTATTTTTAGTTAATTTTGATAGGTAGATAAAGACCTGCTATTTTATATATTATTTATTATTTTTTTAATCAAAAAAGTGCGCTTTTTTGTCAAACTCAATTTATGAAGAATACATTTAAAGAAATTCCGGACGAATACAAAATTACTTCACTTGTAAATCAAAATACCTACTTAGTAGACGGTGAATTGAAAGAATGGAAAGGTGCAAACGCAGCTATATATTCAACAATTTCATCAACGGAAGCGTATGCGCCAACATTATTAGGAACGGTTCCAGATTTAACAGGAGATGAAGGTATAGATGCCTTAAACGCGGCTTCTAAAGCATACAATCGAGGTCAAGGTTTATGGCCAACAATGAAGGTAGAAGGCAGAATTGCTGCTATGGAGAAATTTGTGGTACAAATGAAAACCAAAAGAGCCGAAATTGTAAAATTACTAATGTGGGAAATTGGAAAGTCTTTACCTGATTCAGAAAAAGAATTTGACAGAACAGTAGAATATATTTATGATACGATTGAAGATTACAAACAAATGGATAGAGACTCTGCTAAGTTTCAAAAAAATAGCGGAGTTCGTGCACACATAAGAAGAGGTCCTTTGGGAGTTGTTTTGTGTTTAGGACCTTATAATTATCCTTTAAATGAAACTTTTGCTTTGTTAATTCCCGCTTTAATGATGGGGAATACCACTGTCTTCAAACCAGCAAAACATGGTGTTTTATTATTATCCCCCTTGTTAGAGGCATTTCAAACCAGCTTTCCTGCCGGAGTTGTAAATATTATTTATGGCAGAGGTAGAACTTTAGCGACTCCGATTATGAAATCTGGGCTCGTAGATGTTTTAGCCTTAATAGGTAATAGTGTATCTGCAAACGCAATACAGGCAAATCATCCGCAGAAAAATAGGTTGCGTCTGGTCTTAGGTCTAGAAGCTAAAAATCCAGGAATTGTTTTGCCAGATGCAGATTTAGACTTGGCAATTAACGAATGTATTTCTGGGGCTACTTCATTTAACGGACAACGATGTACCGCTTTAAAAATATTATATGTGCATGAAGATATCGTCGAGGAATTTAACAAGCGTTTTGCAGAAAAAGTAGATGCGCTTAAATTTGGAAATCCCTGGGAAGATGACGTAAAGTTAACGCCTTTACCAGAGCCAGGAAAACTAGCATACATTCAAGAATTAATTGATGATGCGATTGCAAAAGGTTCAAAAGTAATCAACAAAAAAGGAGGAGAAACTTCAGATAATTATATTTATCCTGCAGTATTATATCCTGTCTCTAAAGATTCAAGAGTTTTTGAAGAAGAACAATTTGGACCAGTTGTACCGATTGTTTCGTTTAAAAGTATTCAAGAACCGCTTGATGATATGGCAGCGTCTAATTACGGACAACAAGTAAGTGTTTTTGGGAGTGAAGTAAAGACATTAGCACCATTGATTGATACCTTAGTAAATTTAGTGTGTAGAGTGAATTTAAACAGTGCTGCGCAACGTGGACCAGATGTATATCCTTTTACAGGAAGAAAAGATTCTGCAGTGGCGACTTTAAGTGTACATGACGCTTTGCGTTCTTTCTCAATTAGAACTTTCTTAGCAGCAAAAGACACTGATTATAACAATGCTATTTTACAAGAACTGTTGGATAAAAAAACATCTAATTTTATCAGTACAGATTATATTTTATAGTCTTGTCTTAGGACGATATGTTCACATAAAAAAACCTCCTTTTGGAGGTTTTTTGTTTTTGAAAACGTTCATAAAGAGAGACTACTATAGCAACGATATTATCAGTGGTTTAGAAGTAAACTAATTTTAGACTTTAACGGTAAATATAGGTTTTAAGGCTTTTTTAGATAAATTTTTGGTTACACTTGCTGTAAATAAGTGAGAAATTCCACTTCTGCCATGAGTGCTTAATGCTATTAAATCTGCTTTCTTTTCTCTAGAAAAATTTACAATTCCTTCTTCAACAGAAGTATCATTGTAGATATTTATAGAATGTTTAGGTAAATGAAAATCTTTTATAAAATCTTTTACTTTTTGTATCGAATTTTGCGTAATCTCAAAATGTGAAGGCGTATTTATGTTTAATAAATGAACTTTACTATCAAAAGCATTTGCAAAATCTAAAAATTTACGAAATACTTCTTTATTTTCTTTTTTGAAATTAGAAGCAAAAACTAAATTCTTTAATTTAAACTTTTTAACATCTTTTTTTATAACAATTACAGGGGTTTTAGAGCTTCTTACAATTTTTTCGGTGTTAGAACCAATCATTATTTCTTCAAATTCAGAATGCCCTTTAGAGCCCATTATTATTAAATCTGCATTAATTTTTTCTGCATATTTTTTTATACCTTCAAATGGAGAATTTAATTTAATAAAATACTCAACAGTTCTATCTTCAGAAAAAAAACTTTTTTTAAACTCTAATACTTTTTCTTTTGTTTTTCTTAAATACAACATGCTTTCTGGAATACTAAAAGTACTGCTTGAGGCAATGTCTATAACTCCAGAAGGAAGTTCAATAAAATGTATAAGATATACTGTAGCATTGGTTTTATCGGCAATTTTAGCCGCCATTTTTGCAGCGTATTCAGACGGTTTAGAAAAGTCGATGGGAACTAGAATTTTTTTCATAATTCATGATTTTAGATGAAAGTATTTTGCTTACCTAAAGTTACAAAAAAATAATGAATTCGAGTTGGTTTGGTAAATCATAAACAATTCGTATATTTGCACGGAAATTTACAGTAAATGACGAAGGAAGGGGACTCATAAGTCCCCTCTTTTTATATTTTATTTTAAGGTTTAATATGGATCAAACGTTAGTAAAAGGTATAGTAGACGAGGCATTGGCTCTTAACGAGTCTTTGTATTTGATAGAGTTATCAATATCTGTAAACAACAAAATTCAAGTTGTTGTAGATGGTGATAATGGTGTTTCGTTAAGCGAAACTATGCGTATAAGCAGAGTTATAAACGATAATTTTGATAGAGAAGCAGAAGATTTCTCTTTAGAAGTTACTACACCAGACATTGCGCACCCATTAAAAGTAAAAAGACAATATATCAAGAATTTGAATAGAATTCTGAAGGTAAAAACGGAGGAAGAAGAGCTCGAAGGTACGCTAGTAACAGCAGATGAAGACAAAATTGTCTTACAGTGGAAAGTTAGAGAGCCAAAACCAGTGGGTAAAGGAAAAGTTACTGTAAATAAAATAGCAACTTTAGAGTATACAGAGATTAAGGAAGCAAAAGTGAAAATCTTATTTTAAGAAAAAACGTAATGGAGAATATAGCATTAATTGATTCGTTTTCAGAATTTAAAGATAATAAAAGTATAGACAGAGTAACATTGATGTCTATTTTAGAAGAAGTGTTTAGAGCTACTTTAAAACGTAAGTTTGGTTCTGATGATAATTTTGATATTATTATTAATCCGGATAAAGGAGATTTAGAGATTTGGAGAAATAGAGTAGTGGTTGCAGATGGCTTTTCTGAAGATGATAATGAAGAGATTGAACTTGCAGAAGCGAGATTAATTGAGCCGGATTTTGAAATTGGAGAAGATGTTTCTGAAGAAGTAAAATTGATTGATTTAGGAAGAAGGGCGATTTTAGCATTGCGTCAAAACTTAATTTCAAAAATTTACGAACACGATAGCACCAATATATTTAAGCACTTTAAAGAGTTAGAAGGCGAGTTATATACTGCAGAGGTGCATCACATTCGGCACAATGCAATTATTTTGTTGGATGATGATGGGAATGAAATTGTTTTACCAAAGAGTGAGCAAATTCGTTCAGATTTCTTTAGAAAAGGAGATTCTGTAAGAGGGGTTATAAAAACAGTAGAATTAAGAGGTAATAAGCCAGCAATAATATTATCTAGAACGTCTCCAGATTTTTTAGATAAATTGTTTGAACAAGAAATTCCTGAGGTTTTTGATGGATTAATTACTGTAGAAAGAGTTGCAAGGATACCAGGAGAAAAAGCAAAAGTAGCAGTAGATTCTTACGATGACAGGATAGATCCTGTTGGAGCCTGTGTTGGAGTAAAAGGTTCAAGAATTCACGGTATTGTTCGCGAGTTGGGTAATGAAAACATTGATGTTATCAATTACACAAAAAATGAACAATTATTTATTTCAAGAGCATTAAGTCCTGCAAAAGTGACTTCAATGGAAATTGAAGTATATGAAGAAGAGAGGAATGGTAAAAAAGGACGTGTAAGTGTTCTTTTAAAACCAGAAGAAGTTTCTAAAGCAATTGGTAGAGGTGGTGTTAATATTCGTTTAGCAAGTGAGTTAACAGGTTACGAAATAGATGTTAAGAGAGAAGGTCTTGAAGAAGAAGACGTAGAATTAACAGAATTTAGTGATGAAATTGAAGCTTGGGTTATTAAAGAATTTAAAAATATTGGTTTAGATACAGCTAGAAGTGTATTAGAAGCTAGTGTTGAAGAATTAGTTAAGAGAACCGATTTAGAAGAAGAAACTATTTTAGATGTTCAAAGAATTTTGAAAGAAGAATTCGAAGAGTAGTTTGTAGTTAAAGAGTAATCGTAAAAAAAGTATATTTTTACAAATTAAAGGCTAAAAAATAATATATGTCTGAAGGCAAAACAACGAGGCTTAATAAGGTTTTAAGAGAATTAAATATTTCTCTAGATAGAGCAGTAGAATATTTAGCAGGGAAAGGTCATGAAATAGAATCTAGACCAACTACTAAAATTTCTGGCGATGTCTACCAAGTCCTGCTAGATGGTTTCCAAACAGATGCTAGCAAAAAAGCTGCATCTAAGGAGGTTGGTGAGGAAAAGCGAAAAGAGAAAGAAGCAATTCGTGCAGAACTAGAGGCTAAGCAAGAAGAAAAAAGGGCAGAAGAGGCTAAAAAAGAAGAAGTTCTTAAAGCAAAAGCTAAAAAGCTAGAGGTTAAAACCGTTGGCAAAATAGATGTTGACAATATTGGTAAGCCAGCAGCTAAAAAAGTAGAGGTCAAAGAAGAGGTCAAAGAAGTAGAGGTAGAGGCCGATGTTCCGAAAGCTGAGAAGCCAAAAGAGCCCGTTGTTGAAACTCTAAAGCCTACAGAAGAAAAACCTGTTGTCGAAGAAGTTAAAGAGGTTAAGGTAGCTAAAGAAATAAAGTCTAGCAAACCAGTTTCGGAAGTAGAAAAAGAGGCTTCTAAGACTGAGAAAAAGGTAGAAGGTAAAAAAGATTTTTCTAAATCTGAAGATAAATTTGACGAGGTGTCTGCAGAAAATGCAGAAGCGATCAAAACACAGTATAAAAAGTTAAATGGTCCTAACTTTACAGGGAAGAAAATTGATTTAAAACAATTTGAAAAGCCTAAAAAGAAAAAGCCAGAACCTAAAAAAGAGGTTACTTCAGATCCTAGAAAGAAACGTAAGCGTATCGTTACCAAAATAGGTGCGCCAGGAAGTAAGTCTGCCGCAAGGGGTGCTACGCCAAGTAGAGCCGGAAATGGTAGAGGCCCATATAATAAGGGGAGTAGAGGAAATGTAAGACCCGCAGCTAACGTTAAAAAAGAAGATCCTACAGAGGCAGATATTCAGAAGCAAGTTAGGGAAACCTTAGAAAAGCTTCAAGGAAAATCTTCGAAAGGAAAAGGGGCAAAATACAGAAGAAATAAAAGAGATGCTCGTAGAGAACATTCAGATGCAGAGTTAGAAGCTGAAGCATTAGGCAGTAGAATTTTAAAAGTTACAGAGTTTGTTACTGTAAGTGAGGTAGCAACAATGATGGATGTTCCTGTGACTAATATTATTTCGGCATGTATGTCTTTGGGAATGATGGTAACAATGAATCAGCGTTTAGATGCAGAGACATTAGTTATTGTAGCAGAAGAATTTAATCACAAAGTAGAGTTTGTAGGTGCAGAAGTAGAGGAATCTATAGAAGAGGTAATTGATAAGCCAGAAGATTTAAAAACACGTGCACCAATTATCACGGTAATGGGTCACGTAGATCATGGTAAAACATCTTTACTAGATTATATTAGAAAAGCAAATGTTATTGAAGGAGAGAGTGGAGGAATCACACAACATATTGGTGCATATTCTGTAAGCGTAGGAGATCAAAAAATAGCATTTTTAGATACACCAGGTCACGAGGCTTTTACAGCAATGCGTGCGCGTGGAGCTCAGGTAACAGATTTAGTTATTATTGTAGTAGCAGCAGATGATGATGTAATGCCGCAAACAAAAGAGGCGATTTCCCATGCGCAAGCAGCAGGAGTTCCAATTATATTTGCAATTAACAAAATAGATAAACCCAATGCGAACCCAGACAATGTAAAAACGCAATTATCTTCAATGAACTTATTAATTGAAGAATGGGGTGGGAGTATTCAGTCGCAAGATATTTCAGCAAAAACTGGAGAAGGAATTCCAGAATTGTTAGAAAAAGTTTTATTAGAGGCAGAGGTTTTAGAATTAACATCAAATCCTAGTAAAAATGCAGTTGGTGCCGTTGTAGAAGCATTGTTAGATAAAGGTAGAGGATATGTTTCTACAATATTAGTGCAAGCAGGAACTTTAAAAATTGGAGATTACTTGTTAGCAGGCAAGCACAGTGGTAAGGTGAGAGCAATGTTTGACGATAAAGGAATTAACTTAACAGTTGCGGGTCCATCAACTCCGGTGTCAATTTTAGGTTTAGATGGCGCACCACAAGCAGGAGACAAATTTGTTGTTTTTGATGACGAAAGAGAAGCAAAACAAATAGCTTCAAAAAGATCTCAATTACAACGTGAGCAATCTGTTAGAACTCAGAAAACATTAACGTTAGATGAAATCGGACGTAGAATTGCGTTAGGGGACTTTAAAGAATTAAACATTATCTTAAAAGGAGATGTAGATGGTTCTGTAGAGGCGTTAACAGATTCTTTCCAGAAACTATCTACAGAAGAAATTCAAGTAAATATTTTACACAAAGGGGTAGGAGCGATTACAGAAAGTGATGTCTTATTAGCGACTGCTTCAGATGCAATTATTGTCGGATTTAACGTAAGACCGCAAGGAAATGCAAGAGTAATAGCAGATAGAGAAGAGGTAGATATCAGAACATATTCTATTATTTATGATGCAATAAATGACCTTAAAGATGCAATGGAGGGGATGTTATCTCCTGTCATGAAAGAGGAGGTTACTGGTAATATTGAAATTAGAGAAGTGTATAAGATTTCTAAAGTTGGTAATATTGCAGGTTGTATGGTAATGTCCGGTAAAATATTTAGAGATTCTCAAATTAGAATTATTAGAGATGGTATCGTTGTTCATAATGGAACGCTTACTGCATTAAAAAGATTTAAGGATGACGTAAGAGAGGTTGCGAAAGGATACGATTGTGGGGTTCAAATCAAAAATTACAATGATATTGTAGAAGGAGATTTAATTGAAGCTTACAAAGAGGTAGCTGTTAAAAAGAAGTTGAAATAAACTAATTTTCATATAAAGTAAAGCCCGAAATTCATTTGAATTTCGGGCTTTTTTGTGCAGTTTTTTTAAAATTCAGAAATTAATATTCTTTTTTTCCAAAGGAACTGCCATAGTTACATTGAATTCTTTTCTAAATATTAAGTGAGCTCTATTTGTCTCCAATTTTTTTTACAGTTACCTACTTTACCTTTTATTTGGAGTTGTTGTAAACTAATTTTATGTCCACTTTAGAAGCATGATGTAAGAGAGGTTGCAAAAGGATGTGATTGTGAGGTTCAAATCAAAAATTACAATATATTGTAGAGGAAGATTTAATTAAAGCTTACAAAGTAGCAGCTGTTAAAAAGAAGTTGAATTAAATTAATTTTAATATAAAGTAAGGCCCGAAATTCATTTAAATTTTGGGCCTTACTTTGGTTTTTTTTAAAAAAAACTTAGGAATTAATATTCTTATTTTCCCAAAGGAATTACAATAGCTCCAGTAAATTTTTTTCTAAAGATTAAGTTAGCTCTATCTGCCTCCAATTTTGTTTTATAGGTACCTACTTGCACCTTCCATTCAGGGTTGTTGTAAACTAATTTTATGTCCTCTTTAGGGTGTAAAACACGAAACTTAGCATGCTTGGTTTTTGCAGTTTTTTCAGTTCCATAATAAATTTGAATACTGTAGCCAAAACCAACAGATTTGTTATAATTTCTCTTTTTTTCTAATAAATTCTGTATCTCTTTATTCTTATCTGTTACGTTTTGAGAGCTTATAGTGCCAATATTTACAAGCAAACAGAACAAAATAATCTTTAAAAATAATGTGTCTTTCATAATCTAAAATCTTACCACAAAAATAACAACTTGTTAAAGAATAAACGGTGTATTTATCTTATTTAGAATTGGTATAAATTAATATTTAAGATTCTATTAGCTTTTCAAAATTTAGCAATATGTAGTACTTTTGTAGAACTGTTCAAAAGGCTGTTTTTTTTGAACGAATTTGTACACAATACTAAAATTATAGTTTGTAAATATGAAAAGTGTAGCATTACAGAGTAAACTAACTACGGTACTTTTAAAGAGTCTTACCTTACTTTTGTTTTTTGCGTTTAGCGCATCTTCTTATTCTCAAGATATGGACGAGGCACGTCAAAAAGAAGGAAGAAAATTATTCAATTCTTTGTGTGCATCTTGTCACAAATTAGACAAAAAATTAGTAGGTCCGGCTTTGGGTGGAGTTGAAGAGCGTAGAGAAAATTCTTGGTTAAAATCTTGGATTAAAAATAACGCAGAATTTCAAAAGGTAAATGCGGAAGCGGCGCAAGCAGCAACATACGCGTCATCTGCTATGAACGCATTTCCTCAACTAACAGATAAAAATATTGATGATATTTTATATTACACCACTGTTGGTGAGATTAAAAAAGCCCCAGTCGCTGGCGAAACTACCGTAGGTGGCAATGTGGTTTCAGACGGAGGAGCTCCAAGTTGGGTGATTTATTTCTTAGCTGCTGCAATGGTTGTTGCATTTTTAATGATTGCTAGTTTGTTAAAACAAGTAAGTGAGTTAAAAGGAAAT
>Ga0307998_1001179_pt1 | contig 14245 bp, 13 predicted proteins | sample Davwhametageno37_FD_203147 | JGI IMG/M metagenome (GOLD analysis project Ga0307998, IMG submission 203147) | Marine microbial communities from Davis Island wharf, Antarctic Ocean - #37 | ecosystem: Environmental > Aquatic > Marine > Unclassified | place: Antarctic Ocean: Davis Island wharf... | reverse complement strand
CGGTATTCTTTCTGATCAAGAAAAAAAACAAAACTACGATAACTTTGGCCACGCTGCCTTTGAAGGAGGAGGTGGAAGACAAGGGGGTGGCTTTGGGGGAGCTGATTTTTCAGATATTTTTGAGGACTTTTTTGGAGATTTTGGTGGTGGTGGAAGATCAAGAGGAAGAAAAACAAATAACAGAGGCTCAGATTTAAGATACGATTTGTCAATTACTCTTGAGGAAGCATATGAGGGTAAAAAACAGGATATAAAATTTTCTACAACAGAAAAATGTACTACTTGCAAAGGGAATGGCTCAAAGCCTGGTCACTCTCCAGAGAGATGTTCAGTTTGTGGAGGGAATGGTAAAGTAAGATCTAATCAAGGGTTTTTTACTGTTCAACAAACCTGTCCTCAGTGTGCCGGAAGCGGTGAAGAAATTACAAGCCCATGCACTGACTGTAATGGTCAAGGTAACAAACAAGCTTCAAAAAAAATATCCGTCACCATACCAAAAGGTGTTGATGATGGAACGAGGATAAGATTGGCTGGCAAGGGTGAGGCTGGAAACAAAGGTGGTGCTAGTGGAGATTTATACCTATTTGTTAATGTTCATTCTCATGATCTTTTTAAAAGGTCAGATGAAAATTTATTTTTTGAATTTCCAATTTCTATAGCTGATGCTGCATTAGGTACTACAATTGAAATACCAACAATTGATGGTGGAAGAGCAAAAATTAAAATACCCGATGGAACTCAAAATGGAAAACAGTTTAGATTAAAGGGTAAAGGCATGCCTTACATGCGTGGTAGTGGAAATGGTGATCTTTATGTTCAAGTGAATACTGAAGTTCCTATTTCATTAAACAAGGAGCAAAAAGAACTACTTGAAAAATTTAGAGAAATTGAAAATGAGAAGTCAAACCCAAGTATTAAAAAATTCTTTCAAAAAGCCAAAAGTTTTTGGAAAAAGTAAAAGACTAATTAACCAAAAAAGGTTAGTCTTTTCCTAGATGAAAAAAATTAATTTAGCAATTTCTGGCTGTCTTGGAAGAATGGGTCAGCAACTTATTAAATCTTCTAAATTTAACAAAAACTTTAAATTAGTAGCACTCACAGAAAATAAGCCTATCAATAAAAAAATAGCTGGTATTAGCCTTAACTTAAATACAGATTTAGCTTTTAAAAAAACTGATGTGATAATAGATTTTACAGTTCCAAAATGTACTCTTGAGATTCTTGAAATTGCATCAAAACTAAAAAAAAAAGTAGTTATTGGAACAACTGGATTTACTCAAAAAGATGAGCTTTTAATTAAAAAATTTTCAAAAAAAATTCCTATATTGAAAGCTGGTAACATGAGTTTAGGCGTTAATTTGCTAATATATTTAACTGAAATAGCTTCAAAATCACTGAATGAGGAATATTTGAGTAAAGTATTTGAGGTTCATCACAAACATAAAAAAGATTATCCTTCAGGAACTGCTTTAATGCTTGGAAAGGGTATTGCTGATGGGAAAAATAAAAACTTTTATAATTTAATTGGTAAAAAATTTTTAAATAAAAAATCTTTCCCCTATGGAAAAAAAATTAATTTTAACTCAGTTAGAAAAGGTGAAATTATTGGAGAACATGAAGTGGTCTTCTCTAGCGGTAAGGAGATAATAAAGTTAAATCATGAAGCATTTGATAGAGCTCTATACTCAGATGGTGCTTTAACTGCTGCAAAATGGTTAATGAATAAGAAGCCTGGACTTTATTCAATGAGAGATCTATTGAATTTTGAATAATGGATGAAAAAATAAAAGCAAAAAAAATACTTAAAATTTTAAATAAAATTTATCCAACAGCCCCTATTCCTCTAGATCATAGAAACAAATTTACTCTTTTAATGTCAGTTTTATTGTCTGCACAATGCACTGATTTGAATGTTAATAATGTAACTAAAAATATATATCCAAAATATTATAAACCTGAGCACTTTGTAAAGTTAGGAAGAAACAAAATTGAAAAATTAATAAAAAGCATAGGTATCTTTAGAATTAAAGCAAAAAGCATTTATTTGATGTCAGGGCAACTATTGGAAAAACATGAGGGTAAGGTGCCAAAAAGCTTTGAGGAGCTCGAAAAACTACCTGGTGTTGGCCACAAAACAGCAAGTGTAGTAATGTCTCAAGGTTTTGGTGTGCCCGCGTTTGCAGTAGATACACATATACATAGACTTGCTCAAAGATGGGGATTAACAAATGGTAAGAATGTTGTCCAAACAGAGAAAGATCTAAAAAGATTATTTCCTGAAAAAACGTGGAGCAAATTACATTTACAGATAATTTATTATGGAAGAGAATTTTGTAAAGCACGGGATTGCTATGGTTTGACTTGTAAAATTTGTACGACTTGTTATCCTAAAAGAAAAAATCCAATTAAAACAAAAAAAGCTTAACATGAGAATACTGGGAATAGGAAATGCAATTGTTGATGTTATATGTAAAGTGAATGATCAGTACTTAATAGAAAATGGGTTAACAAAAAGTACGATGAAGCTGGTAGATGAAGATGAATTCAAGAAACTTTTATCCACTCTAAAGATTGAAGAAACTGTATCTGGTGGATCTGTTGCAAACTCTATTGTTGGATTGTCACAGTTGGGAAATGATGTTGGGTTTATTGGTAAAGTTAACGCTGATGATCTAGGTAAAAAATATGAAGAAGGCTTAATTAAAGAAAAAGTACAATACTTTTATGACAAGAAAGAAGAGGCTTCACCAACTGGAACCTGTTTAATTTTAATCACTCCTGATGCTGAAAGAACGATGATAACCTTTTTAGGTATAGCTGGAAAAATTAATAAAAAAGATATTAGTGAAGAAGCTGTAAAAAAAAGTGAAATGATATTTTTAGAGGGATATTTATGGGATGAAGGTGAACCAAAATCTGCGTTCGACAAGGCCATGTTATTTTCTAATAAAAAAGCAATGTCTTTGTCTGATCAATTTTGTGTAGAGAGACATAAAAATGACTTTTTAAGTCTGGTTAAAAATAAACTTGATATTACCTTTTCCAATGAACAAGAAATTAAGTCTCTAATTGATGCAAATAATTTTGATGACGTCATAGCATTTGGGAAACAGTTAGGAAAACTTATTGTTATAACGCGTGGAGAAAAAGGCAGTGTTGCTATAAAAAATAATGAAGTTATGGAATGTAAAAGTAAATCAAATCTAAAAATTGTAGATTTGACAGGTGCTGGAGATTTATTTGCAGCAGGATTTCTTCATGGATTTATTAATAATTTTTCAATAATGGAGAGTCTTGAAAAAGGGACGGAAATGTCTTCAAAAATAATTCAAAAAGTTGGTGCTAGATTAAAATAATCTTACTTTAGTGAATAAAATAGCCATTTTGATTGCTTAGTATAAAGCTGTCATCACCAAATTTATTACCTATTTTTTTTCGTAATCTATAGATATGTGTTTCAACAGTATGGGTTTCCATTTCTGATGAATAACCCCAGATTTTTTTTTGTAAATCTAAAACCTCATTTTTTGTACTTGTTTCATTTAAATATAAAATAACTTCAATTTCTTTTTCAGTTAATTTTAAACTTAAATCATCTTTAGAAAAAAATTTAGAATTTAAATTAAGTTCATATCCTTTAATATTAATTTTAGACTGATAGTTAAATCTTATTTTAATTAGATGAATATTAATTAACTCTACCAGCTTATAAAGCTTGAAAGGGAAATTATCGAGATTTAAAAAATTTTTTTCATTTAATTTTTTATTTGATAATAATTTTTGTTTTGGCTTTGTAATAAACAATGAATATTTTATGTCTAAAGGGCAGTTTTTAATAAACTCCTCCTCATTATGATATCTTATAATATTAAAAGATAAATTTTCTTTAATCTCGTCTAAGATTTCATATAGTGAGTTAAAATTAATAATAAAAATATTTTGCTTAATCATACTTAATCTTACATATGATAATTCATGTTAAAAATAAAAGCACTCTTATAATTGATGAATTTAAGATGAAATGTTGTATTGGTAAAAAAGGATTTAGCTCAAATAAAAAAGAGGGTGATTATTCAACACCAAAAGGGGTTTTTGATTTAAAAAAATTATATTTTAGGAAAGACAGAGTTAATACTCCAGAGTGTAATATTAAGAGAAAAATTATCACTAAAAATATAGCTTGGTGTGATGATCCAACGCACAAAAAATATAATGAAGAAATTAGAACCCATAGTAAAGGTAATAAAGAAAATTTTTATAGGATTGATCATAAATATGATTACTTGATTACAATTAGTCATAATGATCAAAAAATCCCCAACAAAGGGAGTGCAATATTTATTCATTTAACCAATGATTATAAACCAACTGCTGGCTGTGTGGCTCTTAAGAAAAAGGATTTTGAAGTATTGCTAAAATTGATAAATCCAAAAAGTAAAATTATAATAGGTTAATCTCTTTTCCCAAAAATTTTAGACCCTATTCTCAGAAAAGTGGCTCCACTTTCTGTTGCTTTAAAATAGTCATTTGACATACCCATACTTAAATTACTGATTCTTATATTGTCAGCTAATTTCTTCATTTCTAAAAAATATTCCGATGTATTGCTGTTTTGGGGTGGTAAACACATTAGTCCAATTATATCTAAACCTAAATCTTCAACACACACTTTATAAAAATCTTTAAGTTCAAAAGAGTTAATTCCATTTTTTTGATCTTCATTACCTATATTGACCTGAATAAAAATTTTAAGTCTTTTATTTTTTTTAGCCTGTTCTTCAGATATTTTTTTAGCTAATTTTATATTGTCTAGCGAATGGATGTAATCAAACAAAGGAATAACAAACTTAACTTTATTTGTTTGAAGCTTGCCAATCATGTGTAATTTAATATCACTGAAGTTATTTTTTATATCAGTCCATTTATCTACGGCTTCTTGGACTTTGTTTTCACCAAAATGTTTATGTCCATAATCTAAAAGAGGTAAAATACTTGAGCCATCAAAAGTTTTACTAACTGCAATAATAGTGGGTAATTTATTATCTTTAATTATTGTCTTTAATTCATTATCTATTGACTTTAAATTATCTATAATTTTATGCATAAAACGTTACCTAAATTTTATTATTTTATAGATAAACTAAATATAGAAGAAGTAAAAAATTTAAATAAAAAAATTGCTATAATCTATAGGAATTATCAAAAAGAGCCCTTAATAAAAGAAATCATAGAATTTAAAAAATTTTGTAAAAAAAATAATCGAATCTTTATAATTTCTAATTTTTTTAAAATTGCTTTAAAATACAATTTAGATGGGATTTATATACCTGCATTTAATAAAAAAATATTAGTAGAAAAAATTATTAAAAAAAATTTTATCATTATAGGGTCTGCTCATAATATTAAAGAAATCAGAATCAAGGAAAACCAGAAGGTACAACAAATTTTTATTTCATCAATTTTCCCAATAAATAAAAAAAAAAATTATCTTGATATCGCAAAGTTCAATTTATTATCCCAATTAACTAAAAAACCTGTTATCGCTTTAGGTGGTATTAATAAAAATAATATAAAAAAATTAAATATGACAAATGCTTATGGATTTGCCTCAATAAATTATATAAAAAATAAATACTCAATTCCTAACTTAATATTATGAATCAAGATTTTGAAAATAAAATCAAAAGTATAATTGGTAAATTTAAAATTAATGATTTTGATTTTGTAATAAATAAATCTAAAATATTATTAAAAAAAAATTCGAATAACGATTTTTTGTGGAATATCCAAGGATTAAGTTTTCAATATAAGGGCGAATATATTAAATCTATTAATTGTTTTAAAAAAGCTATTCAATTTAATCCTGAAAATTTTTCCTCTAAAAATAACCTTGGTAACTCATATAAATATTTAAAAGATTTCACTAAAGCTGAAAAATGCTTCAACGAAATATTGGAAATAGAGCCTAACTATATTAATGCGCTTATCAATTTAGGAAATTTGAAAATTGATCTGAATACCTTTGATGAAGCAGTAATATATTTAAATAAAGCTTTAAAATTAGATAAGGATAATGTTAATATTTATATCAATTTAGCAAACGCTTATATGGGTAGTGGTGAATTACCAAAAGCTAAAGAGATATTATTGGTTGTTCTTAAAATGAATCCATCACTCACAAGAGCTGACAAAATGTTAAGTGATTTAAGCAAAAGTGATGAGAGTGTAGATGAGCATTTAAATCAAATGTTGATAAAATTAAAAGAGTTAAACTTGAATGATGAACAAAAAGTAAATCTTTATTTTGCTATAGCTAAGAAATATGATGATAAAAAAGAATATAAAATGTCATTTGAGTTTTTATCTAACGGAAACAAACTTCAAAGAAAAAATATTACTTATAATACAAAAGATTATGAAACATTATCTTCAAGTATCAAGGCTTACTTTTCAAATTATAAATACGGACAAAAAACTACTTATTCTAGTAATAAAAAAGTTATTTTTGTGCTTGGAATGCCAAGATCTGGTACTACTCTCACAGAAAATATCATTAGTAGCCATTCTAAAGTAGCTAGCTTAGGTGAGTTAAATTTCATAGGGAATCAGATGCGGACTTCTGTTACAAATAACTTTACCTTAAACTCTGATCTTGTTGTGGATTTTTTAAAAGAAGATTTTTATCAAAGTTATTTTGATCACTTAAAACCATTTAAAATTAGTAAATCTATCGTTGTTGATAAAAGTTTAGATAATTTTTGGTATATAGGTTTTATAAAAAATATTTTTCCAAATTCTAAAATTATACATTGTCAAAGAAATCCAAAAGACATCTGTCTATCAATTTTTAAAAATTTATTTAATCAATCTCAAGGGTGGCACTGCAACGAAGAAGAGTTAGCTGATTATTACAATATTTACTCAGATTTAATGCAATTTTGGAATAATGAATTAAAAGATGAAATTTTAAATCTACAATACGAAGATTTAACTAAAAATACAGAACATGAAATAAAAAAGATTATTAATTTTTGTGATTTGGATTGGGAAGAAAACTGTTTAAATTTTTATAAAAATAAAAATCCGATCAAAACATTAAGTGTTAATCAGGCTAATAAACCTATCTATCAATCTTCTGTAAATTCTTTTTTGTTCTATAAAAAAGAATTAAACGCACTATTTTCTAGATTAAAATAAATATTCAATAATTTGTGCAAAAAAAAACGGCCCCTAAATAAATAGAGGCCGTTTAATATAATTTGAACTAAATACTAGAACGCAAGAGATAGAGAAATCTCTGTGTTTTCTCTTGTCTTAGCAGTTGTTAAACCACCAGCATTCTTTTGTTCATTGTTTTGTATTTTAACTGAAGCACCACCCATAGTGTAAGCAATAGCCATACCAGTTGAATCTTGGTCAACATCGGCAGCTCCACCCGCTTTAGAGTAAGTGTTTGTGTGCTCATTGTATGAGATTGATAAATTTTCATTTACCGCAAATACAACACCATATGCACCAACTTGGTTCATACCATGTCCTGATATACCACCTGATGTTTCAGACCACGAATAACCAGCTGTCATAGGTCCAAATGTGTAGTTTGCATACGCAGCAACAGTTTCTAGATCTTTAACTAGAGTAGTCGCTACAAGTGAATCATCTGCACCCCAACCTGCACCAAAATCTAAACCATCTATAAGAGTAGTATTAGATAGAGCAATACTAGTTGAAGAACCAGTAGAACCAGCTACACCGATAATTCCATCACCTTGATCAGAATCACCTGTTGTCGGGTCATAAGCAGCATTGATACCAATACCCATTACAGTGTTTTCGTATCTGAATGTGTTAGTTGATTGGTTTCCAGCTATTGTGTGTGAATTAGCCATTTGATCCCAAGACTCTTCCCAAGCAGTTGGAGACTTATCATCTATAGATGCAACACCATTTCCACCAACACCTTGGTCGAACATAATTGATCCCATTTCACCCATATCTACTGTTAGTGAGTGAGATGAAACTCCAGCTAAATCAGATAAAGTATTCATCCATGAAACAGTATATCCGTTAACATCACCAGAAGCATTAAAGCCCATTGATGAGTTTGAACCAAATCTGTTACCAGTTGATAGGTTTTCTTGATCGTGTGACAGGTAACTTAAAGTAGCTGAACCAGTTACTGTAAGTTCTGCAGCATGTACTGATACTGCTGCTAGCGATCCAGCTAATGCTGTAAGGCCAACTTTTTTTAGTTTATTCATAATAATTACTCCTTTGTTATTTATTAATTAATTAATTAATTATGAACGTGCTTTTTATCAACTTTTTACTCTTATTCTCATTATTTTAAATTTTTTGTGTTTTTTTAATGTTTTTGTTGCATAAATATCACATTTTATTTGTTTATTTATTGGTTTTTTAGGTTAAAAATTCAATTTAATTGATATTTAATTAAATACTTTAATTAAACAACATAAATGAATTTAAAAAAAAATATTACTAAATTAGCCCTGTTTTTAAGTTTGGGTCTTCTTATTCTATCTTTATCTCAATGTGGAATTTATAGAAAAACTGATTCAAGAAAAATTCCTAGTAATGCTAACGATAGAGTTAAAAAAAATATCGAAGAAGGCAGAAGAATTAAATTTGGTGGTGCTGGTGGTATCGGAGGTGGTACAGGAAAATTTGAATTTGCAACATCAAACGAATTATGGAGAGCAACTTTAGATGTTCTTGATTTTGTGCCATTAAATAATGCTGATTATGGTGGGGGAATAGTAATTACAGACTGGTATAATAACTCTGATAATAATAACTCATCAATTAAAATAATGGTTCAGTTTTTATCCAATGAAATAAGAGCCGATGGTATTAAAGTTATTGTTTATAATAAAAGCTGCAAAACAGTTGATCAAGTGGCCAACTGTAAAACTAATACTAGTGATGGAGAGGTTGCAAAAGAAATTAAACTAGCCATTCTTAAAGAGGCAACAATATTAAAAAATACCAAAACTAAAAAAGAAGTAAAAGAATACAGAAAAAAACGAGGCATAACCAATTAAATACTGGGTTAAGTTTTTGATCTAGCCTTAAATTCAAAATGGATAGATATAATTTTAAAACAATCGAAGCTAAGTGGCAAAAATATTGGGATCATCATAAAGTATTTGAAGCCAAAATTGATAAGAATAAAAAAAAATTTTACTGCCTAGAGATGTTTCCCTACCCATCTGGGAAAATTCACATGGGTCATGTTAGAAATTATACAATTGGTGATGTTTTGGCTCGATATAAATCATTGCAAGGTTTCAATGTTTTGCATCCAATGGGCTGGGATTCATTTGGTATGCCAGCCGAAAATGCAGCTCGTCAAAATAACCTTGACCCTAAAGTTTGGACTGAAAAAAATATTTCTACAATGAAAAGCCAACTAAAACAGCTTGGCCTATCTATTGATTGGACTAGAGAAATTTCTACTTGCTCTGCTGATTATTATAAACATCAACAAAAAATCTTCCTAGAACTTTATGATAAAGGCTTAGTCTATAGAAAAGAAAATTATGTAAACTGGGATCCAATTGATCAAACTGTATTGGCAAATGAACAGGTGATTGATGGAAAAGGATGGCGTTCCGGTGCTGTGGTTGAAAGAAAAAAGTTAAACCAATGGTTTTTTAATATTTCAAAATTTTCAGATGAACTTTTAGACGGCCTTGAGAAACTTAATGATTGGCCAAACAAAGTAAAGGTTATGCAGAAAAATTGGATTGGTAAATCTTTTGGGTGTGAGATAAATTTTCAAATTGAAGGAAATAATGAAATTAAGTCTGTAAAAATTTTTACCACAAGACCAGATACACTTTTTGGGTGCTCCTTTTTGGCCTTATCTGTCGATCACCCCATAGCAAAATATTATGAAAATAATGAAGAATTTAAAAAATTTAAGGATCAATGCTCAAAATCTGGCACTACTGAAGAGGCTATAGCACAGGCTGAAAAGTTGGGCTTTAAAACTAGCCTACTTGGAATAAACCCCTTTGATCCTGAAAAAAAAGTTCCAATTTTTTTTGCCAACTTTGTTTTAATGGATTATGGATTTGGAGCAATTTTTGGAAGTGCAGGACACGATCAGCGTGATTTAGATTTTGCTTTAAAATATAATTTAGAAGTAATACCTGTAGTAAAACCAAATAATCATCAGGGAGAATTTAATATTGATAAAGAGGCGTACACTGGTCCTGGGAAAATATTTAATTCTAAATTTCTTGATGGGTTAAATGCACCAGACCAATCTGTATTAAGAGCTATTGAGCTTTTAGAAGAAAAAAAATTGGGGAAAAAAAAAATTAATTTTAGGTTAAAAGATTGGGGTGTTTCTCGTCAGAGATACTGGGGATGTCCAATTCCAATTGCATATAATAAAAATAATGAGATTATAAAAGTTCCAGAAGAAAAACTACCAATCAAGCTTCCTGAAAATATAAACCTTAATACAACAGGAAACCCTTTAGATCACCAAGTAGAATGGAAAAAAATTAAAATTAATGGAGAACTCTGCATCTTAGAAACTGATACTCTTGATACATTTGTGGATTCTTCTTGGTACTTTTTAAGATTTTGTTCATCTAATAGCAGTGATAAAGCCTTCAATATAGAGGACATAGATTATTGGATGCCTGTTGATCAATATATAGGTGGTGTTGAGCATGCAATATTACACCTTTTGTATTCAAGGTTTTTTATGAATGCACTGAGTTTGGATAACGATAAATTAAATTTAACAGAACCCTTCGAGGGTTTATTCACACAAGGTATGGTTTGTCACGAAACCTATAAGGATCAGGATAATAATTGGCTTAGCCCCGAAGAGGTTATGCTTGATGAAAACAAAAATTATTATAAAAAAAACAATCCATTAGAAAAAGTAAAGGTTGGACCAACTGAGTCCATGTCAAAGTCTAAAAAAAACACAATTAATCCTGAGGAAATAATTAAAAATTTTGGAGCAGATGCAGTTCGATTATTTATTTTATCTGATAGTCCACCAGAAAAAGATGTTCAGTGGTCGGATCAAGGAATGAATGCTTCATACAAATTTGTTCAAAAACTTTGGTTGTTACATCAAAAAATTGTGGAAAAGATAAAAATGAATGATTCAAAAACAGAAGATCAAAATTTTGATGAGTTTACAAATCAACTAGTTGATAAAATTACAAAGAATTTAGAAAAATTTCATTATAACGTAATTATTGCTAACTTGTATGAAATGTATAATTTTTTATTAAAAGAAATAAAGAAACCAATAAAAAAAGATATTTTGGAAAAAAATTATGCAAAAATACTTCACATAATGCTACCCATAGTTCCACACTTTGCGAACGAGTGTATTGAAGAACTCTTTGGCAATGTCAAACAAAGTTGGCCAAAAGCTGAAAGTAAATACTTAAAATCGCAATTTTGTAGTATTGTCGTTCAAATAAATGGGAAAAAAAGAGAAATAATTCAAACAAAAATGAATATTACTGAAGAAGAACTGGTTATTGAAATAAATAAAAGTAACAAAATTAATGTTTACTTAAAAGGTAAAATAATTATTAAAAAAATATTTATAGCCAATAGATTAATAAATTTAATATTAAAATGAAATTTAATTACATTTTAATAATATTTATCTTTTTACTTCATGGGTGTGGTTACCAATCCATACACAGTGTGAATAAAGATGATATTGCTGTAATTAAATTCGAAACTAGTGGCTCAGACGAAGTTTCTAAAAACTTAATAAGAAATTTTAAGAAATTTCAAAATAATAAAGAAGCAAAAAAATATTATGAAGTAAGCACAAATGCAAATGTTACCAAGTCAATAAATTCAAAAAATAAAAAAGGTAAAGCCGAAACATATTCGTTAAGGGTTTCTATTAATTTGATTGTTAAAAAAGATAATAAAACTATACAAGAAAAACAATTCGTGGAGAAAACTAATTACAATAGTTTAGATAATAAATTTGAGTTAAAACAATATGAAAATATTATAATACAGGGTCAAACTAATAAAATTATTAATAGAATTAATGCTTTCTTAAGATCTCTCTAGTGATAATAAAAAATTACGAAATATCTAAAATAGATTTAACAAAAAACAATTATTTTTTATTTTATGGAGATAATGAGGGTTTAAAAGAAGAAATAATTAAAAAACAATTTGAAAAAGCATATAAAGATAAAATATTTAGATATGAGGAAAGGGAAGTTCTTGAAAGTAAGGGAGAATTTTTTGATAACATACTTACAAAATCCTTCTTTGATAACGAAAAACTCATAATCATAAACAGAGCTACAGATAAAATTAAAGAAACTATAGAAATCTTAATAGAAAAAGATCCATTAGATATTATAATTATTTTAAATTCAAAAAACCTGGAGAAAAAATCCACTTTACGAAAGCTTTTTGAAAAAGAAAAATCAATTATATGTGCTCCATTTTATGAAGATAATAACCAAACACTAAACTCTATAATCAGTCAGTTTTTTAGAAATAAAAAAATTCCAATCTCTCAACAATTGATTAATATTTTAATAGAAAGAAGTAGAGGTGATAGAAAAAATTTAAATAACGAGTTATCTAAAATTGAAAATTTTTCTTTGAATAAAAAAAATATAACTCATCAAGAAATAATTAAACTGACAAACCTTGCTGATAACTACAGTGCCTCTGAACTTGTTGACCAGTCACTCGCAAAAAATACAAGAAAAACCATTACTATTTTGAGTGAAAATAACTACTCAGATGAAGACAATATAATAATTATTAGAACATTATTAACAAAGTTAAAAAGATTATTAAAAATTTATGAATTAGTTGATGAAAAAAATAACATAGAACAAGCAATTTCTTCTTTTAAGCCACCTATTTTTTGGAAGGACAAACCATTAGTAACCCAACAATTAAGATCTTGGAAAAAAAATGAATTAAGTTCTTTAATTTATGAAAGTTGTGAAATTGAATTTTTAATTAAAAAAAACACAAGTTTAGGAAAAAATATATTATCAGATTTCATAATTAATAATTCTAAGAAAACTAATAATTAGATTTTAGAATTTCAATTATTTTATTAAGTTGATCAAGATCCTTGTATTCTAAAATCAAAGTCCCAGTATTATTATTTTTGTTTTTAATCAAAACATTTAATCCAATTTTTTCTTTAATAGAAGATTCTAAAGCTTGTAAGTTTGCATCTTTTGATGTTTTAAATGAATGTTTTTTTATTTTGAAAATTTTTACAAATTTTTCTGCTTGCCTAACAGAAAGTTTTTTTTCTATTATTTTATTTGCAACAAATTCTGCATTATCTAATCCAACTAAAATTTTTGCGTGACCAGGGGTTAATTTTTTAATCTCAATCAATTTTAATACCGCCTCGGGTAAGCCTAATAATCTTAAATTGTTAGCTATATGACTGCGACTTTTACCAATGAATTGGGCTACTTTTTCTTGATCATAAGAAAATTCTTTAATAAGGCGCTGATAGCCCCGTGCTTCTTCAATTACATTTAGATCATCTCTTTGAACATTTTCAACAATGGCAAATTCCAAAGATTTTAAATCATCTACATTTGTAATGACTACAGGAACCTCATGTAGTCCTGCCTTTTGCGCAGCTAACCACCTTCTCTCTCCAGCAATTATTTCATATTTTGAACTATCTTCATTAGATTTTCTAACAATAATTGGCTGAATGATGCCCCTTTCTTTTATTGAGTTTTTTAAATCAAGTAAACTCTCTTCATCAAATATTTTTCTCGGTTGGAATTTGTTACTTACCAGGTCACTTATAGAAACTTTATTAATATTTATTTCAGTTTTTGTTTCACCTATTAAAGATGAAAGACCTCTACCCAAACCTTTTTTAATTTTGTTTGTATCCATTATGCTGCGCTCCCTATTTTTTGTTCTTGATTGATAAATTCATCAGTAAAACTAAAATATGATTTACTACCAGGACATGACTTGTCATAAATTAAAACTGGCATGCCATGAGAGGGCGCTTCGGAAAGTCTAACATTTCTTGGAATGATTGTAAGATAAACTTTTTCTTTAAAATAGTCTCTTGCTTCTTTTTCAACTTGTGATGAAAGCTTGTTTCTTTTGTCATACATGGTCAAAAGAATTCCTCTTATTTTTAATTCAGGATTTAAGTTAACTTTTATCCTCTCTATGGTCTTCATTAATTGTGTTAGCCCCT
>Ga0307998_1001178_pt1 | contig 14247 bp, 14 predicted proteins | sample Davwhametageno37_FD_203147 | JGI IMG/M metagenome (GOLD analysis project Ga0307998, IMG submission 203147) | Marine microbial communities from Davis Island wharf, Antarctic Ocean - #37 | ecosystem: Environmental > Aquatic > Marine > Unclassified | place: Antarctic Ocean: Davis Island wharf... | reverse complement strand
ACAACTAATCCAACTAAACACGCATAAAACACTCTCATGGAAGAAATCTCTTGCAGCCCTTCACCAAAGAAGTCCATTTGCATCGTTTCTGGCAACATCCATGTCACTAATCCGTAACAAGCTGCAGCAACCATTAATATGGAAGCCCAGTTTCCTATGTTCAATGCTTTTTGTACTTCTGCTTCTTTTGCATCGTTCGATGAAATTTTAACTAAAAAAGTTCCGATAAGAGAAATAATAATTCCAACACCAGCAATAGACATTGGCAGTAAAATTGGTCCTATGCCGCCAAAAGCGTCTTGAATAGAACCTCCCATATCTTTTATAATATAATTTCCTAAAACCATAGCAGCTAAAACTGTTGCTACGTAAGAACCAAATAAATCGGCTCCCATACCGGCAACATCACCCACGTTGTCTCCAACATTATCAGCAATAGTGGCTGGGTTTCTTGGGTCGTCTTCAGGAATATCTGCTTGTACTTTACCTGCTAAATCAGCGCCAACATCTGCTGCTTTGGTATAAATACCACCACCAACTCTTGCAAATAAAGCAATAGACTCAGCACCTAAAGAGAAACCAGCTAGTGCTTCTAGTACAACAGTCATGTCGTCAGTACTTGTCCATTGACCGCCCATAAATATATGATAGAATCCAATAAAGAATGCCGTTAAACCTAGCACAGCTAAACCAGCAACTCCAAGTCCCATTACCGTACCACCACCAAAAGAAACTTTTAATGCATTTGGTAAACTCGTTTTGGCTGCTTGTGTTGTTCTTACATTTGTTTTAGTGGCAATTTTCATTCCCATGTTTCCTGCGAATGCAGAAAATATAGCACCAATAACAAAGGCTACTACAATTAAATATGTACTATCCATAAAAAAAGCAACTCCGGCTAAAACGATACTTGCTCCAACTACGAATATTGCTAATAATCTATATTCTGCATTTAAAAAAGCCAAAGCTCCTTCATAGATGTGGTCAGAAATTTCTTTCATTTTCCCGTCACCTGCATCTTGTTTCATTACCCAAGATTTTTTTACTAACATGTATGCTAGCCCTAAAACAGCCATTGCAATTGGCATCCAAATCATCATTGATTCCATATTCTCTATTTTTTTTTAAGTTTAAAATGTTGGTAAATGTAATAAAATCAAACAGAAATAAAAAACCTCTTAAAATGTTTAATTTTAAGAGGTTTTAACTTTGACTTGCAATAATTTCTAGATTCTAAATTTATCCTTCTTTTTGTAATCACTTTTTTCGTATCTCTCAACACAGTCTTTATAGATTTGTCTTGCTTCTCCAGCATCTCCCCAGCCCCCAACATCTACTTTTTTCTTTTCTAAATCTTTATATACCTGAAAGAAATGTTCTATTTCTTTCAATCTATGCGGATTTAAATCTGAAATATCATTTTTGTTATTCCAAATAGGATCTGAAATAGGAACACAAATAATTTTTTCATCTGGTCCCTTTTCATCAGTCATATGAAAAACTCCAATAGCTTTTACTTCAATAACACACATCGGAAAAGTTGGCTCGTGTCCTAAAACTAAAACGTCTAATGGATCATCATCTAAAGCTAATGTTTCTGGAACAAAACCATAATCTGCAGGATACATCATAGAAGAAAATAGCATTCTATCGAAACGGATTTGACGTAAATCAAAATCGTATTCATATTTATTTCTACTTCCTTTAGGTATTTCGATTAAAACATCGAAAGTTTGCGTTTCTTCTGGTTTCATATTTTTAGATTTTACTATTTTTAACGGAATGTAAAAGCAACGAATTTATTAAATTATTTTTTGTGCGTTCTACTTTTATTGATGGGAGTACGATACTTTTTAAGCTATAAAAAATCCTTTTATCGACAGATGAAAAGGATTTTTAAAAATAGTTAAAAAGATTGCACTATATATACATTACTTCTTTTACAGCTTTTATGACATCATTAGCATTGGGAATCCAATTCTCAAATAATACAGGAGAATAGGGTGCAGGGGTGTCTGCTGTTGTAATTCTTTTGATAGGAGCATCTAAATGATCAAATGCTTCTTGTTGTATTCTATATGTAATCTCTGAGGCAACACTTGCAAAAGGCCAAGCCTCTTCCAAAATAATCAATCTATTGGTTTTCTTCACTGAAGTTAAAATGGCAGCATGATCCAAGGGACGTACCGTTCTTAAATCGATGATTTCTACAGAAATATTTTCTTTCGCTAATGCATCTGCCGCTTTGTAAGCTTCTTTGATGATTTTTCCAAAAGAAACAACTGTTACATCTGTACCTTCTCTTTTAATTTCTGCAACTCCAATAGGGATAATATATTCTCCTTCAGGAATCTCCATCTTGTCACTATACATTTGTTCAGATTCCATAAAAATTACAGGATCATCATCTCTAATAGCCGCTTTTAATAAGCCTTTTGCATCATACGGATTTGAAGGAACAATAACTTTTAAGCCTGGTGTATTTGCAAACCAGTTCTCAAATGCTTGTGAGTGTGTAGCTCCTAATTGACCTGCAGAGGCGGTTGGGCCTCTAAAAACGATCGGACAATTAAACTGCCCACCAGACATTTGTCTAATTTTCGCTGCGTTGTTTATAATTTGATCAATTCCAACTAGAGAGAAGTTAAACGTCATGTACTCTACAATAGGTCTATTGCCATTCATAGCCGAACCAATTGCAATACCTGCAAAACCAAGCTCGGCAATGGGAGTATCTATGACTCTTTTTTCACCAAACTCATCTAGCATTCCTTTACTAGCTTTATAAGCTCCATTGTATTCTGCAACTTCTTCACCCATTAAATAAACGCTCTCATCTCTGCGCATTTCCTCACTCATGGCTTCACAAATTGCCTGTCTGAATTGAACTGTTTTCATCGAATATAAATTGTTGTTATTTTAGTCCAACAAAAGTAATGAAATATTTATTATTTTTTCTAATTGATCAATGAAACATTGCGATAACGTTTTCGATTCTAAAACAACTTTATAATAGAAGTAATTGGTGTCTTTTTGTAGGGTTTATTTCACTGCTGATTTTAATAATTTTGCGGAGTATTCAATTTGTGTAAGAGGATAATTATTTAACAAAATACACAACAAAATCGTTATTAGTGATATCTTCGTGTCTTCGTTTTATGCTTTTATTAAGACTGAAAAAAGTGATGATCTTTCTTTTCTTCAGCATTTTCTTTTTAGGTTTATTCATGTTTCTTGCAATGGCATGTCGGAAAATAGTTTTTCGGAACGCTTCCTTATTTTATGTTTTTTTTGCAAAAAAGACATCTATTGCCTCTTGTTTGTTGGAAAGTTTCTAAAAGCAGAAAAAAATCATCTTTTATAAAAGTGTTAAATAATTAAAAAATTTACTATGCATGCATAGTAAATTTAAAAAAAAGACGTAATTTCGTCAACAACAACTAAAGAATATAAAATTATAATTTATGAAAATATTAGTTTGTATTAGTCATGTCCCTGATACCACTTCAAAAATTAATTTCACAAATAATGATACTGAGTTTGATAAAAACGGAGTGCAGTTTGTAATTAATCCTTATGATGAGTTTTGTTTAACAAGAGCAATGTGGTTTAAAGAGAAGCAAGGTGCTTCTGTAACTGTTGTAAATGTTGGCGGCGTAGAAACAGAAACTACATTAAGAAAAGCGTTGGCAATTGGTGCAGATGACGCTATAAGAATAGACACAAATCCTACTGACGGCTTTCTAGTTGCAAAAGAATTAGCAGTAGTAGTGAAAAATGGAAATTATGATCTTGTTTTAGCAGGCAAAGAATCTGCAGATTATAATGGACAAATGGTTCCTGGAATGTTAGCCGCTTTGGTGGATTACAATTTTGTGAATGGTTGTGTAGAAATGGATGTCGATGGCACAAATGTTACTGCTAAAAGAGAGATTGACGGTGGTGCTGAAGTAGTATCTACTTCTTTACCTCTAGTTATCGGTGGTCAAAAAGGTCTTGTAGAAGAAAAAGATTTACGCATTCCTAATATGAGAGGAATTATGATGGCACGAAAAAAGCCTTTGAAAGTATTAGAAGCAACAGGAAATGGTGCGGCAACAGCGATAGCGTCTTTTGAAAAGCCAGTACCAAAAGGAGCTGTTAAATTGGTTGATGCAGATAATTTAGATGCGTTAATTGACTTATTACACAATGAAGCAAAAGTGATTTAAATTTCTTTCGAAGCTTAAATGATTTAGAATTTCACCTATAAAAATAATTAAGAATTCATTTTTCGATAAACCAATTGGTTTCATCAAAAAATATAAAAATAAAAAATATGTCAGTTTTAGTTTTTGCCGATTCAACAGACGGAAAATTTAAGAAAACTGCTTTTGAAGTAGTTTCATACGGAAAAAAAGTTGCAGAGCAATTAGAGAGTAATCTAGTTGTTTTAACAATAAACGCAGCAGATGCGTCAGAATTATATACATATGGTGCAGAAAAAGTGTTAACGGTTTCAAATGATCGTTTGTCTACTTTTAACGCAAAGGAGTATGCAGCTTTGATAGTGCAAGCAGCAAACAAAGAAAATGCAACCGTGGTTGTTGTCGATTCTAGTATAAATGTTTTGTATTTGACGCCTTTAGTGGCTGTTGGCTTAGAAGCAGGTTATGCATCAAATACTGTGGCGGCGCCGTCAAGTATCAGCCCTTTTACAGTAAAAAGAAAAGCATTTTCCAACAAAGCATTTTCAAATACAGTAATCTCTGCAGACAAAAAAGTAATTGGTTTGGCTAAGAATTCTTTCGGAATTCATGAACACCCAGTTGCTGGTACCTTAGAAGTTTTTGATGCTGAAGTTGTAGCTTCAGGTGTGACATCTAAAAGTGTAGAAAGAGTTACAGGAAAAGTAACCATAGCAGATGCAGACACTGTGGTTTCTGCCGGTAGAGGTTTGAAAGGTCCAGAAAATTGGGCAATGATTGAGGAATTAGCGGAAGTTTTAGGTGCTGCAACAGCTTGCTCTAAACCTGTTTCAGATTTAGGTTGGCGTCCGCACGGTGAGCATGTTGGGCAAACTGGGAAACCAGTTGCTTCTAACTTATACATTGCAATTGGTATTTCTGGTGCAATTCAGCATTTGGCAGGAATCAATGCATCTAAAGTAAAAGTGGTTATTAATACAGATCCAGAAGCGCCGTTTTTTAAAGCTGCAGATTATGGGGTTGTTGGAGACGCTTTTGAGGTAATTCCTAAATTAATAGAAAAGTTAAAAGCTTTTAAAGCAGCTTAGTGTTTTTTGGGCGCGCCCAAATTATTTTAATAGTATTCTAAAAAACCCATCATTTATGATGGGTTTTTTTATTGCATTAGTTAAAGGATTTCTTGTTTTTTTAAGCGCTCTCTTTGTTCTTTTCGTTAAAATATAGGGTCCTCAAACAACCGCATTTTCTCTAACACATGAATTAGTTATTATAAAAAAATAAATTCAGAAAGAATAAGCGTTTTCACCATATAATTTTTAGTAAATTGAGCCCCTAAAAACTAGTTTAATATAGTTACTTGAAAGCTATTTTTAATTTATGCAGAAAGATATATGAGTTTAATCAAACTAACAATAAAAGGAATTTCCTACAGTCAAACACAAACGGGTGCGTATGCATTGGTCTTAAGTGAAATGGAAGGAAGTAGAACTTTACCCATTATAATAGGTGCCTTTGAAGCACAATCGATTGCCATTGCTTTAGAAAAAGAAATTAGGCCTCCAAGACCTTTAACGCATGATTTATTTAAAACATTTTCAGATCGTTTTTCAATAGAAATCAAAGAGGTAATCATTCATAAGTTGGTAGATGGTGTTTTCTTCTCTAGTCTAGTTTGTAAAAAAGAGGGAGTTGAGGAAATAATAGATGCAAGAACATCAGATGCAATTGCAATTGCGGTTCGTTTTCAGGCTCCAATTTACACTTATGAAAATATTTTAGACAAAGCAGGTGTATATCTAAAAATAGATGAAGAATTAGGTTTAAGCGATTCTTCAGAAATACAAGATATCTCTTTAGATGCGGAAAATTTGTTGGGTGTTGATAAAGAGTCTTCGTACTCAAAATTATCAATTTCAGAATTAAATGAACAATTAGACAAAGCGGTGGCTGACGAGAATTATGAACTAGCTGCAAAAGTTAGAGATGAAATTAGCCAACGCTCTTAAAAACAAGTAACTTACTTATGAAAAACCTATTTTTAATTGTCTTTTGTTTTATCTCAATGTCTTTTTTGGGACAAGACTTAGAACAAAACTGGAAATTTAATACCGTTACAAACTCAGACGGATCTTCCTTACTGAAAACAGCAGAAAAAAAAGTTTTTTCTTTAGCAGATGGTAAATTTGAGTTTCCAGTTTTTGGGGAAAATGAAAAAGCTTCTGGAACTTATCTCCGACAGAATAATTTAATTATCCTTAATTTTAACCTACCAGCGGAAAAGTTGAGGTATTTTAATATTATAACTTTTAATGATGCTGCTTTAGTTTTATCTGAAGGAGGTGTTACTTATACATTTTCGTCACAGGAATACGAAAAAACGCAGTTACCAAAAACAGCAGTTAAAGAGGGCGTAAAATTACTGTTAACCGAAGATACGTCGAAAAAAAGACCATTAATTGCAAATGAAAAAGAAGAAATTATTCCTAGTGGAGATTTTACTTTTTCAAGTTTTTGGAGAGGTATCTTAGGAATGTTTTCTCTAATAGTGATTGCATTTTTGTTTAGCGCAAATAGAAAAGCAATTAGTTGGAAAAAAGTTGCTATTGGTCTGTCTCTTCAACTAGTGATTGCTGTTGGCGTTTTAAAAATAACATTGGTTCAAAAAGGATTTGAATTAATAGGAAAGCTTTTTATAGAAATTTTAGAATATACGAAGGCCGGGAGCTCATTTTTGTTTGCAGGTTTAATCTCAGACACAGATTCTTTTGGATATATTTTTGCTTTTCAAGTATTACCAACTATTATTTTCTTTTCAGCATTAACATCATTATTATTTTATTTAGGGATAATTCAATGGATTGTTAAAATGTTGGCAATCGGTTTGTCTAAGTTTTTAGGAATCTCTGGTATGGAAAGTCTGTCTGTTGCTGGAAACATTTTCTTAGGACAAACGGAAGCTCCATTGCTGATCAAAGCGTATTTGGAAAAAATGAATAAATCTGAAATGCTACTGGTAATGATAGGCGGAATGGCAACGGTTGCAGGTGCAGTTTTAGCGGCCTATATTGGTTTTTTAGGCGGTGGTGATAAAGAGTTAGAGTTGGTTTTTGCCAAACATTTATTGGCAGCTTCTGTGATGGCAGCTCCTGGAGCAATTGTGATTTCCAAAATTCTATATCCGCAAACGGAAGAAGTAAACAAAGATGTAACTGTTTCTCAAGAAAAAATAGGGTCTAACATTTTAGATGCTATCGCAAATGGTACTACAGAGGGGTTGCGTTTGGCAGTAAACGTTGGTGCCATGTTATTAGTTTTTGTAGCAGTTATTGCCATGTTAAATGGGGGTTTAGATTTAATAGGTAATCTGACAACCTTAAATGATGTAATTGCAGCAAATACTGCATATGATAAGCTTTCTATCGAATTTATTTTGGGGTATGCTTTTGCACCTTTAATGTGGTTAATTGGAGTGCCTACTACAGATATGACCCTGATGGGACAATTATTGGGAATCAAATTAGTCGCTAGTGAATTTGTAGGGTATATACAATTGGCAGAATTAAAAAATATAGCGAATGCGACTCATTTAACTTATAATAAGTCCATTATTATGGCCACATATATGTTGTGTGGTTTTGCAAACTTTGCTTCTATAGGTATTCAAATTGGTGGAATTGGTTCTTTAGCTCCAGGTCAGCGTAAAACATTATCAGAATTTGGAATAAAGGCACTGATTGGCGGCACAATTGCCTCTTTAATGTCTGCAACAATTGCAGGAATGATTATTGGATAGCGCAGAGTCGATTGCAGGTATTTAAAATAAACATTTGTTTAAAAAGTTGATAACTTTAAAATAGTATTTAAAAAGCTGCTACCAAATGGTTCTAGCTTTTTTTATTTTTACGTATTATTTTTCATGGTTTTAAACGCGGACACAATTAAAAATTAAAATGAAACAATACCACGATTTAGTAAAGCACGTTTTAGAAAAAGGAAACGAAAAAGGAGATAGAACAGGAACGGGAACAAAAAGCGTTTTTGGGTATCAAATGCGTTTTGATTTAGGGGAAGGTTTTCCAATGGTAACCACTAAAAAATTACACTTAAAATCGATAATTTATGAACTGTTATGGTTCATAAAAGGAGATACAAATATTAAATATTTACAAGATAATGGTGTAAAAATCTGGAATTCTTGGGCAGATGAAAACGGAGATTTAGGGCCCGTTTACGGACACCAATGGCGCAATTGGAACAGTGATGATATTGATCAATTAAAAGAGGTAATAACAACTTTAAAAACGAATCCGAACTCTAGAAGAATGATGGTTGCTGCATGGAACCCATCGGTAATGCCAGATACTTCTGTAAGTTTTTCAGAAAATGTTGCAAACGGAAAAGCAGCGTTACCACCTTGCCATGCCTTTTTTCAATTTTATGTGGCAGATGGAAAATTATCTTGTCAATTGTATCAGAGAAGTGCCGATATTTTTTTAGGAGTTCCTTTTAATATTGCCAGCTATGCCTTGTTTACAATGATGATGGCCCAGGTTTGCGGGTATGAAGTGGGAGAATTTATCCATACTTTTGGAGATGCTCATATTTATAACAATCACGTAGAACAATTAGAATTACAATTGTCTAGAGATCTAAGACCATTGCCAAAAATGAAGATGAACGCTGCTATCAATAATATTGAGGACTTTACGTTTGAAGATTTTGAATTGGTAGATTACAATCCACATCCGCATATTAAAGGGAAAGTAGCTATTTAATACACTTCTATCATATACAAGAGCTTTCCATAATCCGAAAGCTCTTTTCATAGCACTATATCATGGGATAGTCACACTATTTTCTCCAATGGCATGGGCATTCCAAGCAGATCCATTAGCTTTATTTTCTTTACATAAGTGTCGTCAATTAAATATTTAAATGCGTGAGACGTATTTGCTTCTAAATCAATTGCTGCTTTAAAAGAAGCATTTTTAATTTTTCTGAAGTCGAAATTTCGGCATTCCGTTCATTAAAACTACCAATTACGGCCGTATGAGTTGTATTTTCTAGAGCCATTGTAAATGTTGTTTTACATTCAGGCTTGCTTTTTAAAAATTGTTTTTAACAGCCATAATTCCATTGATTTAATTTTCAGTGTTTTTACTCCGATATCTATTTCTTGTTGCCACTATTTTTGATGAAAATGATGTAAAAACGTTAATCTTGAAGCGATTTCTCTTATTTTTGTTAAAAATTGATTTAATTTATGATTACAGTAATCGCCGCAATTGCAAAAAATAATGCTTTAGGAAAAGACAACGATTTAATTTGGTATTTACCTGCAGATTTAAAGAGATTTAAAAAGGTAACAACTGGTCACTATATTTTAATGGGTAGGAATACTTATGAATCTATAGGAAAACCTTTGCCAAATAGAACGACTATAATTATCACTAGAAATAAAAACTATTTTAAAGAAGGTTGCTTAATTGCTGGTAGTTTGGAGGAAGCGATTGAGTTGGCAAAAGAAGAGGCACAACTATTTATTATTGGGGGTGCACAGATTTATAAAGAAGTAATTAGTAAAAACTTGGCAGATCAATTAGATATTACTTTGGTGCATAGCGAATTTGAAGCAGATGTTTTTTTTCCGGAAATAAATGCAAACATATGGAAAGAGTCAGCGAGAGAAGATTTTAAAGCAGATGAAAAAAACGACTATGATTATAGTTTTATTTCTTACCAGAAAATTTAATTAATTCTTCCGGATCTAAAACCACCACCTAAATTTATTTTATATTTTCTTTGAGCAAAAAGAAAGTAATTAAAAAGTTTATAGTTTACGCTGTAACCGTAATCTACAGCCGCCTGATAATCGATGCGGTTTTCATAAATATTTTGATTAAAACGACTTGGGTTTAGCGCTCTTTGATTCCAGTTGCTAACCCAAGTTCTATTTCTAGCTTCTAAATAACTTTGGGAGTAAAAACCTTCAGGCCTTGCAATACTAGCCAAATAAGCAGTAAAACCAATATCTAGTATTATAATCTCATACTCCAAACTATCGTTTGCTATAACTACCGGTTCTTCTGTAGCTATTTTTGTTTTATTGATCGAGGATGCACCGCAAGCCCAAAGAAGTAAAATAGCAGTTAACGCAAAAATTAAGATTTTTAAGTATTTCATAATCAAGTAATTTGACATTAGTAATGTTGCAAAAATTATTCCAAAATAGATAGGTTTTTAATTCTTTTAACATTATTTTTAAAATATTAAATCAAGGGATCATGAGTAAAAAAATAGCATTATTGGGAATTATTTGCCTTTATTTTTCTTGTCAAAAGACACCGGAAATGAAAGCACGATACAACATTCTTAAAGAGCAGGAAAGAAGTGTTTTAAAAGATAAAATTTTAGAGGATAGGTTTACAAACTTGTTACCAAAATTAATGGACGATGCAGATATTGATATGTGGCTGTTAATTTCCAGAGAGTACAATGAAGACCCTATTTTAAAAACGATGTTACCGTCCACTTGGTTAAATGCCAGAAGAAGAACCATTATTGTTTTTTTTAGAGACAAAAGTAAAAATACTTTAGAACGCTTAGCTGTTGCTAGATATGATATTGGAAAAAGCATACAATCTGCTTGGGATAAAGAAAAAGAACCAAATCAATGGAAAGCTTTAGCCGAAATCATCAAAGAGAGAAATCCAAAGAAAATAGGTATTAACATGTCTAAGTATTTTGCATTAGCAGATGGTTTGGTGAAAACAGGTTATGATGAGCTGTTTGAAAGTCTTCCTACCGCAGCTCAAAATAAATTAGTTTCTGCAGAAAAACTAGGAATTGCTTGGATAGAAACGAGAACAGCAATGGAGCTGCAACTCTTTCGGAAATTGGTAAAAACGACACATGATATTATAGACGAAGCCTTTTCTGCCAACGTAATTAAACCTGGAAAAACAACGACAGAAGATGTAGTTTGGTTTATGCGTCAAAAAGTAACTGATTTAGGTTTAGAAACATGGTTTCATCCAACGGTTGATGTTCAAAGAGATACAGAGGCCTTAAAATCTCACATCGCATCTTTTTCAAAGGGTGAAAAAGAAAAAACGATTCAAAAAGGAGATTTGTTGCACTGCGATTTTGGAATTACATATATTGGTTTAAATACAGACTGTCAACAACACGCATACGTTTTAAAAGAGGATGAAAAGGAGGTTCCTATCTTTTTAAAAGAAGCCTTTAAAAAAGGAAATAGGGTTCAAGATATTCTCACAAGCAATATGCGCATAGGCCGTACTGGAAATGAAATTTTAAAACGCTCTTTACTTCAGGGGAGAAAAGAAGGATTGATACCTTCTATTTATACACATCCTTTGGGTAAATATGGCCACAGTGCAGGAACTACAATCGGTATGTGGGATTCTCAAAATGGCGTTCCTTTTAATGGAGCATATCCGCTGCACAAAAACACAGCATACGCAATCGAATTAAATACTACGGTTGCTATAAAAGAATGGAATAAAGACATTCGGATTATGTTGGAGGAAGCTGGTTTTTTCGGTGATAATACTTTTGAATATGTAAATGAAAGACAAACTGAAATAAAACCAATCTATATAAAATAGATGAAAGACAGGTGCTTTTGGGTTTCAGACAGCCAGTTATACAGAGATTATCACGACGATGAGTGGGGAGAACCTGTTTATGAAGATCAAATACTTTTTGAGTTTTTGATTTTAGAAACTTTTCAAGCGGGTTTAAGTTGGATTACTATTTTAAATAAAAGAGAAAATTTCAGAAAAGCTTTTGATAATTTCGACTATCAAAAAATTGCTAAATATTCAGAAAGCAAGTGTGCATCTTTACTGCAAGATTCAGGAATCGTGCGGCACAAATTAAAAATAAGAAGTGCGATTATAAATGCGCAACTTTTTATGGAGGTTCAGAAGGAATACGGCTCCTTTTCTACTTTTATTTGGTCTTATGTAGCGGGAAAACCAATTGTTAACAGCTTCTACAAAAGAGAAGATGTACCGACTACAACAGCGCTTTCAGATAAAATAGCCAAAGATTTAAAAAAAAGAGGCTTTAAATTTGTAGGTTCTACGGTAATATACGCATTTATGCAGGCTGTTGGTTTGGTAAATGATCATACAGCAGATTGTTATAAATATCCTAAAGTATGAGTGTATTATTTATGAGATATTGGTCGCTTATTTATGTAAACACAAGGAAATAAAATTCCTAGGAAAGGTTATAAATTACAAACGTTATCACAAATAAATTATCCTGCTGTAAAAAAACGAATTGCCATAAAAATTATTACAATTAATCCACCATAAATAAGTACTTTTTTACCGGCGTCTTTATAATAACGTTTGTGATTTTTAAGATCTTTTCTATAGCTATAAATCATTAAAGCAATAAATGCGGTTATGAAAAAAACCATAAATATAATTCGACCCGTCGTAAAATAAGTGCTTAAAAACATATTTAATATTTTTTATAATTTTGATGAATAGCGCAATTTTAAGAGTTGCGTTTCATATTTTTCCTATATCTTGTCTTTTTTAAAAGAACCAATAGAAGTGTCAAAATTACAAATTTAAAAACTTTTATTAATTAAAATTTGGATGAAAAACAAAATAAAATCAGTGCACAAATTTCACAGTGCTTTTGGCTTAGGAATAAAGAATACACCAACAGCCAGTATCGGTGACGCAAGAAATTTGCTTCGTTTTAATTTAATGAAAGAAGAGAACGAAGAATATTTAGAGGCTGCAGAAAATAACGATTTAGTTGAAGTTGCAGATGCTTTAGGAGATATGTTGTATATTTTATGCGGTACCATTATCGAACACGGCATGCAAGATAAAATTGAAGCCGTTTTTAATGAAATTCAAAGAAGTAATATGAGTAAATTAGGAGGTGATGGTAAACCTGTTTTTAGAGAAGATGGTAAAGTTTTAAAAGGACCAAACTACTTTAAGCCTAATATTGCAGAAATTTTAGAAAAGTAGTTTGCTTTTAAAATCATGTGACTATGATATCGGGATTTTTTAATCGAAATGAGAAATATTTTCACGCACATAGTTTAAGGTTAGCTCCATAATATTGTCCTCATATTTGTAGAATTCGAGATCTAAAACATCCCAAAGGTCTATATTAGAATTTTTTCCCATTAGAATTTGTTGCCGCACTCTAGTGTCTTTAGGAACGGGCATTTCAGGAAATAAGTGAATTGCCTTGGTAAGGATATCAATGGTTTTTTCTGCTTTTATTGCAAGGTATGCGTGAAAAATTTCGTGTGCAAACTGGCCAGAAGAATTAAAAAAAAATTGAATAAAACCTCCATTTGTAACACTGTCTTCCAATACATCTATGTAAATAAATGTTTTTTCAAATTCATTTAGATTGCTGAAATTATCTTTCACCGGAATTTTCTTCCCGATAATTTCTCCAATTCTTGTAATTTTTTCGGCATCATTGTTTAAAAGAAGTGCAATTTCGGTAGATCTCATGTATTATTTTTATTTAATGCTATTCAACAGATGTATTAAAAGCTTTTTCTCCTCCAACAATTGGTATTGTCAATTTGGTACCTTTCAAATCAATGGTCAATTCAGTTCCTGGTTCTGGTAAAAGGGTGTACTCACTATCACTAGAAAAAATCATCAAACCAATTTGTTGTCCTTTTTTTATAATTTGGTCATCTGGTTGTAAATCAAAAGTCATTTTGTAGAATTTACCTGGGCTTAATGGTTTACTATCTGTTAATGATTTATAGTTTTGCAAGTCTGCCCAACCACGTGTAATAATATTGTTTGTAATTTTTGAACTTTTATCAGTATTCCAGGGCAAAGAAACCAACCAAACAGATAAATTTACAGCCGGTTTACTACTAGCAGCTTTTATCGTGATACTCGCCACACCAGAAATATGGACATCTTCTTTTAGTATTGGCGAAACATAGATTAAACGATGTTTTGTATCCTCTGCTTGCGCGAGCGCTTCACCGGAAAAAGAATAATTATCTACTAAAGTTTCTTTTTCT
>Ga0307998_1001176_pt1 | contig 14272 bp, 9 predicted proteins | sample Davwhametageno37_FD_203147 | JGI IMG/M metagenome (GOLD analysis project Ga0307998, IMG submission 203147) | Marine microbial communities from Davis Island wharf, Antarctic Ocean - #37 | ecosystem: Environmental > Aquatic > Marine > Unclassified | place: Antarctic Ocean: Davis Island wharf... | reverse complement strand
AATTCCAAAACGTTGTTTTAATGCTTGTAAGTTTTCCATTTTTTCCTTTTTGAATCAGGCTTTTTTTGATTTAAGACATCGGATGTCTTGAATCTTTTTCTTAATTATTTTCTGAATATCCAATAGTGGTTCCTTTTAAGGTTGCTGAGGTACAATCTTCCACTTTTACATTCACAAAGTCACCTAACTTATAATCCCCTTTTGCAAAAACAGCTACGGTGTTTTGTGTATTTCTACCTTTCCACTCATTCGGATTTTTTTTAGAAGTACCCTCAATTAAAAATTCTTCTATTTTTCCTAAATGTTGCTGCGTTCTGTATAAAGCATGTTCTTGCTGTACGTCGATTATTTCTTGCAATCTGCGTTTTTTTGTGGCATGCGGCACATCATCTTCCATCTTTTTTCCAGCCAAAGTTCCTGGTCTCTCAGAATAGGTAAACATAAAACCAAAATCATATTTTACATATTCCATCAATGCTAAAGTGTCTTTATGGTCTTCTTCTGTTTCTCCGCAAAAACCAACAATCATGTCTTGCGATAAAGACATTTCTGGAATAATTTTAAAAATATTATCTACTAAAGTCATGTATTCTTCCCGAGTATGCTGCCTATTCATGGCTTTTAACATGGCATTACTTCCACTTTGAACAGGTAAATGCAAATATTTACAAATGTTCCTATGTTTTGCCATTACATGAATTACGTCTAAACTCATATCTTGTGGATTCGAAGTTGAAAAACGAAAACGTGTTTTTGGAAACTTTGTAGCACACATATCAAGCAACTCTGCAAAACCTACTGCAGTTGCTTGTGCCATTTCAGTTGCTTTTTTGAAATCTTTTTTCAAACCTCCGCCATACCATAAAAAGCTGTCTACATTTTGCCCAAGAAGTGTAATTTCTTTGAAATTTTGAGCGACCATAGATTCAACTTCTTCTAAAATACTCTTTGGATCTCTACTTCTTTCGCGTCCACGTGTAAAAGGAACTACACAAAATGTACACATATTATCACAACCTCTTGTAATGGAGACAAATGCAGTAACTCCGTTTGTGTTTAAACGAACTGGGGAAATATCACCATAAGTTTCGTCTTTAGAAAGAATAACATTTACCGCATTTCTACCTTCGCTAACTTCGCTTAATAAATTGGGTAAGTCTTTGTAGGCGTCTGGGCCAACAACCAAGTCAACAATTTTTTCTTCTTCTAAAAACTTTTCTTTTAAACGTTCTGCCATGCAACCTAAAACGCCAACTTTCATTTTTGGATTTACTTTTTTTACTGCATTGTATTTTTGCAAACGTTTTCTAACAGAAGTTTCAGCTTTTTCTCTAATAGAGCAAGTGTTTACCAGAACTAAATCTGCTTCTTCTAAAATTTGAGTGGTATTATACCCTTCTTTATCTAAAATTGAAGCAACAATTTCACTGTCATTCATATTCATTTGACAACCGTAGCTCTCTATGAATAGTTTCTTAGTGTTTTCTGTTTTATTTTTAGTTACAAGGGCTTTTCCTTGTATTTTCTCGTCTATAACTTTTTCTACGTATTCCATCTATCAATTTAATATTTGAAGGTTGTCAAAGATACAACCAAAAATGAAAACGAGTGACAATTTGGCAGAAAACAAGTCTATTTATTAAGCTAAATATTTTTCATCAATACTAGTTCATAGTTTATTCAATTATTTATAGATTTGAAAAATTTTATAAAGTTTCAATAACTAGGTTTTAAGCCAACAATTTGAAGAATATTATTAAAAATGTACAAACTAAACAAAATTTACTTCATCATTTTAACTATCATTTTTGGATTCTTTAGTTGCAAGCCAAATAAAGAAACAAAAAACACCTCATTAGACAAAGAAATTGAACAAAAAGTAGATTCTGTTTTAAGTTTGATGCACATAGACGAGAAAATTGGACAAATGGTGCAATATGCTGCAGGTTGGGATTTAACTGGACCAGCCTCTTCTAAAAATGCACAAGACAAAGTAGCTCAAATTAAAAAAGGGTTGGTGGGTTCTGTATTGAATGTTGTATCGGTAAAAGAAGTTCGAGAGGCTCAAAAACTAGTCATGGAAAATTCTAGACTTAAAATTCCTATGATTTTTGGGTATGATGTGATTCATGGTTTAAAAACGATGTTTCCAACTCCTTTAGGTGAAAGTGCAAGTTGGGATTTAGAATTGATTGAAAAAACGGCTTCAATTGCCGCAAAAGAAGCAGCCGCTTCTGGTTTAAATTGGACTTTTGCGCCAATGATAGATGTTTCTAGAGATGCAAGATGGGGAAGAATTGTGGAAAGTGCAGGTGAAGATTCATATTTAAATTCGGTAATAGGTGTGGCCAGAATACACGGTTTTCAAGGGGGCGATCTATCGGATGAGAGCACTATTGCCGCATGTGCAAAGCATTTTGCAGGATACGGTTTTGCGGAAGCAGGTAGAGAATATAGCACTGTAAATGTTGGTGAATTTGAATTACATAATACAATTTTACCTCCGTTTAAAGCCGCTGCAAAAGCGGGTGTAGCCACTTTTATGAATTCGTTTAACGATATCGATGGAATTCCTGCTACAGGACATAAAGAATTGCAAAGAGCTATTTTAAAACAAGATTGGAACTGGAATGGTTTTATCGTTTCAGATTGGGGTTCTATTGGCGAAATGGCAGTGCATGGTTTTGCAAAAGACAAAAAGCATGCTGCAGAAATTGCTTTAAATGCTGGCAGTGATATGGACATGGAATCCTATTCATATGAAAGAAATTTAAAAATATTATTAGAAGAAAATAAGGTTTCTTTGGCGCACATAGATGACGCTGTAAAACGTATTCTAAGAGTAAAGTTTCAATTAGGTTTGTTTGATGACCCTTATAGATATTGTGATGAAGAAAAAGAAAAAAACAATATTTATACCAAAGAACATCTAGCAATTGCGCGGGATGCTGCTAGAAAATCAATTGTATTATTAAAGAATGCGCATGCTATTTTACCAGTTTCTAAAAGCGTGAAAAGCATTGCTGTAATTGGTCCATTTGCAGATAATAAAGATTCTCCTTTAGGGAATTGGCGTGCAAAGGCAGCATACAACTCAGCAGTTTCTTTATTAGAAGGGGTGCAGGCAAAAGTGGGAAAAAACACCAAAGTATATTATGAGAAGGGAATTGAATTAACTGTACCAACAGTCAAAGTAGGACAGAATCAATTTATGTTTCCTTTACAAATGAATACAGAAGACCGCTCTGGAATTTCAAAAGCAGTTGCAATAGCCAAAAAAGCAGAAATTGTTTTTTTAGCAATTGGAGAAGATGCGTATCAGTCGGGAGAGGGAAGAAGCCAGACAAAAATTGGTTTTGCAGGTTTGCAATCTGAATTATTAGAAGCCGTGTATAAAGTAAATAAAAATATTGTTTTGGTGCTGTCTAACGGGAGGCCGATGGATATTTCTAGGGCAAATGCCATTTTACCAGGAATTTTAGTTACTTGGCAATTAGGATCAGCATCTGGACATGGAATTGCAGACGTTTTGTTTGGGGATTATAATCCGTCAGGTAAATTGCCTGTTTCTTTTCCAAGAAATGTAGGTCAAGAGCCTTTGTATTACAATCAAAAAAATACAGGAAGGCCGTATAATGACAGGCATGTAACATATGCTGGTTACACAGATTCAAAAAAATCTGCTTTGTATCCTTTTGGTTTTGGTTTGAGTTACACCCATTTTTCTTACGATAGTTTAAATGTGGATAAAGAAACAATGTCATCCGGAGATAAAATTATACTTACTGTAGATGTGAAAAATATAGGGAATGTAGCTGGAGAGGAAGTTGTGCAATTGTATATAAGGGATTTAGTTGCAAGCGTTATTAGACCTATAAAAGAATTAAAAGGATTTCAAAAATTATTAATAAAAGCAGGACATAGTAAAACAGTTTCTTTTGTCATTGATAAACAAGTGCTTCAATTTTATACTATTAATAAAAAATGGGAGGTAGAGCCTGGTGAATTTCATCTTTTTGTAGGAGGCAGTTCAGCAACAGAATTAAAACAAAAGATTACTGTAGAATAGTTTTTTCTATAAATATTAAAGTAAAAAAGCTTTAAAAAATTAATAATAAAAAAAAACTGCATACTTTTACAGTTCCTAAACAAGCAGTTTCCTTCCGAAGTGTCGGGAGCCTTAATTACGAAAAAAGAAAGATACATGGCAAAAAACTTAGTAATTGTAGAGTCACCAGCAAAGGCAAAAACGATAGAGAAATTTCTTGGGAAAGATTTTCAAGTAGAGTCTAGTTATGGGCATATTGCAGATTTACCATCCAAGGAATTGGGTATAGATGTAGACGGAGATTTTAGTCCTAAATATATAGTATCAGACGATAAAAAAACAATTGTTAAGAAGTTAAGAGCTTTGGCAAAAAAGGCAGATACTGTTTGGTTGGCCAGTGATGAGGATAGAGAGGGAGAGGCAATTGCTTGGCACTTAAAAGAGCAATTAGAGTTAAAAGATGAAAATACAAAGCGTATTGTTTTTCATGAAATTACAAAAAATGCCATTCTCAAGGCAGTTGAAAATCCAAGGGATATTGACTACAACATGGTAAATGCACAACAAGCGCGTAGAGTTTTAGACCGTCTTGTTGGGTACGAATTATCGCCGGTTTTGTGGCGCAAGGTTAAAGGAGGGTTGTCTGCAGGTAGAGTACAATCTGTTGCAGTTCGCTTAATCGTAGAGAGAGAGCGCAACGTTATTAATTTTACAGCAGAAACACATTATAAGGTAGTTGCTCAGTTTTCTAATACTGAAGGAAAGACATTTAAAGCTGCAATTCCAAAAAATTTTGATACTAAAAAAGCAGCAGAAACTTTTTTAAACTCCTGTGCAAATGCAGATTTTTCAATTGCAGATTTAACAAAGAAACCAGCAAAAAAATCTCCAGCAGCACCTTTTACAACCTCTACATTACAACAAGAAGCATCAAGAAAATTAGGTTTTCCAGTAGGTAAAACCATGCAAGTTGCTCAACGTTTGTACGAAGCAGGTTTAATTACGTACATGAGAACAGATAGTTTAAATTTATCTTTAGACGCAAGAAATGCTGCTGAAGAAGAAATTACAAATTATTACGGCGCAGCATACAGCAAGCAACGTGTTTTTAAAACGAAGTCAAAAGGTGCTCAAGAAGCACATGAGGCAATTCGTCCGACCAACATGAAAATGCATGCGATTGATACAGAGTACGATCAAACAAGGTTGTATGATTTGATTTGGAAAAGAACCTTGGCTTCTCAGATGAGTGATGCGCAATTGGAACGTACAAACGTAAAAATTGAAAATTCTGAAAACTCGAAAATATTTACTGCAAATGGTGAGATGATTAAATTTGAAGGTTTCTTAAAAGTGTATTTAGAAGGAACGGATAATGAGGATGAGGAACAAGCAGGAATGTTACCAAATTTAAAAGTGAAAGACAGGCTAGATTACACTTTTATGAATGCAACACAGCGTTTTACGAGTCCGCCATATCGTTTTACAGAAGCTTCTTTGGTAAAACAATTAGAAGAATTAGGTATCGGAAGACCTTCTACATTTGCACCAACAATTTCTACGGTTCAAAAAAGAGGATACGTAGAAAAAGGGCAAAATGAGGGTTTAGAAAGAGAATATCAGCAATTAATCTTAGCGAATGGAATTGTAAAAGGAGAAACTTTAAGTGAAAAAACGGGTTCAGATAAAAACAAGTTAGTCCCTACAGATATCGGAAATATTGTAAATGATTTTTTGGTAAATAATTTTTCAAACATTTTAGATTTCGGTTTTACAGCGAGAGTAGAAAATTCTTTTGATGATATTTCTGAAGGTGATGCAAATTGGATCGAGATGATCAAAGGTTTTTACACAAAGTTTCATGACAATGTGGAAGACGTTAAAGAGAATGCAGAAAGAGAAAGTGGCGAACGTATTTTAGGGAAACATCCAGAGTCTGGGAAAACCGTTTTAGTGCGTTTAGGGAAATTTGGACCGATTGCACAAATTGGTGCTCCAGAAGACGAAGAAAAAGTATTTGCAAGTTTAAATACGACGCAAAATTTGGGAACCATAACCATGGAAGAAGCACTAGAGTTATTCTTACTTCCAAAAACTTTAGGAAATTATGAAGACGAAGAAGTAATTGTTTCTAATGGTCGTTATGGACCTTATATTCGTTTTGGAACTATGTTTGTCTCTCTTGAGAAAGGTGAAAACCCAATGGAGGTAGATTTACCGCGAGCGGAAGAGTTAATTGTTGCAAAACAAAAAGCAGATGCACCCGTTTATCATTATGAAGATTTACCGGTACAAAAAGGAGTTGGACGTTTTGGTCCTTTTCTAAAATGGAACTCTATATTTATCAACGTAAGTAAAAAGTACGATTTTGATAATCTTTCAGTTGATGATATTATTGAACTAATTGAAATTAAAAAACAGAAAGAGATAGATAAGGTCATTCATAATTGGGAAGATGTTGCTATTCGAGTAGAAAAAGCACGTTGGGGCCGTTTTAATGTTTTAAAAGGTAAAATAAAGATTGAATTGCCCAAAACTACAGCTATAGATAACCTTTCTAAAGAAGAAGCTGTAAAGATGATTGAAGCAAAAATGCCAAAGAAAAAAGCAACAAAAAAGAAAACAGCAACAAAAAAGAAAACAACTGTAAAAAAAACGGTAAAAAAGAAATAATTAGTTAGTATATTGCATACTTTATATTGCTATAGATTAATGAATCAAGACTTTTTAAACCCGGTTAAAGATACTGTTGTTGCATACCTAATGCAGCAGTCTTCTTCGTGCATAGGGCAAAATATCCAAATTCATTCAACAGAAGCAGGTTTTCCTGATTTAGAAAATGTTCAAATTGCTGTTTTCGGAGTGCAAGAGGATAGAAATTCGCAAAACAATTTTGGTTGTGGAGATGACCTGCATCTCGTCCGTAAAAAATTTTATGAATTATTTCCTGGAAAATGGCATACAAATTTAGCAGATTTAGGAAATATTGAAAAAGGAAATCAAGTTTCAGATACTTACTTTGCAGTGAAAGAAATTCTGACATCTTTGTTGAAGGAAAATATTATTCCAATAATAATTGGAGGAGGTCAGGATATTACGTATGTAAATTATAGAGCCTATGACGATTTAGAGCAATCTGTAAATATAACAGCAGTAGATAGTAGATTTGATTTAGGGAACCTAGAGGAAGATTTAACATCTCAGTGCTATTTGAGTAAAATAATTATGCAAGAACCAAACAACTTGTTTAATTACTGCAATGTCGGATATCAAACGTATTTCAATTCGCAAGAAGAAATAAGTTTATTGGATAATCTGTTTTTTGACGCTTACAGATTAGGAAGCGCTAAAGAATTAGAAAGTATAGAGCCTGCGTTTAGAAATGCAGATATTGTTTCTATTGATATTGGCGCTGTAAGACAAAGTGAAGCGCCTGCAAATAATAATGCTTCGCCAAATGGTTTTTATGGCGAAGAAATATGTGCGATTTCAAGATACGCAGGCATCAGTGACAAAGTTTCTTCATTTGGTGTTTATGAATACAATTCAAAACACGATAAGAACCAGCAAACAGCACATTTAATTGCGCAAATGCTTTGGTATTTTATTGAAGGTGTTAATGTTAGAGTAAAGGACTATCCGTTTTCAGGAAAAGAGAATTATCAGAAATTTACCGTATTGTTAGAAGATGACGAGCCTTTAATATTCTATAAAAGCAATAAGTCTGATAGATGGTGGGTAGAAATAAATATTTTATCAAATAATAAATACAAAAGACATGCGTTAATACCATGTACATATAAAGATTATACAGATGCAACAAATCAAATTATACCAGAAAAATGGTACAAGGCGATGAAAAAAATGGTGTAATTCTAAAAAATAAAGACGATGCAGTAAAAAAGCAATTTTAATATTGCTTTTTAGTAAAATAAATACATGTACAAACGGCAAGTTAAGACATAATTAGAATATGAATAAAGCAGTAATATTTGCACTTTTAATAGCAGTATTTTACAGTTGTGGCTCTAATGATAGAGGAGAATTAGTGGGCGTAAAAGTCAAAAAAAAATGGTTTTCAGAAAAACCTTTTGGAATGGCTTTAATACCAGGGGGCTCTTTTACTATGGGTAAACAAGATGAAGATATAATAGGTACGTTAAATACTCCTACAAAAACAGTAACTGTAAGACCATATTACATGGACGAAACAGAAGTAACGAATAGTGAATACAAAGAATTTGTGCACTGGGTTAGAGATTCTATTGTAAGGACAGAATTAGCAAAAAGAGCAGCAGACGAAGGCCTTATGGCAACGCCAGATGAAAAGGGAGAGGGACCTAAAGGAGGAATACAAAATTATAAGTTCAAAGATACGGTAGAGAATGCTTCGCCGTATGCAAAATTTATCTACGAGAAGGCTTATCTTAATAATGAAAATAAACCTTTAAATTGGGAAGAAGATCTTATCTGGGAGCCCGAAGAGTATCCAGATTTAGCTTATGTAGAAGTAATGGAAGAATTGTATATTCCTAAAGAGGATGCAATATACGGAGTGCGCACATTTGATACAGAAAAATTAAATTATATACTTACGTGGTTTGACAGCCAAGCAGCTGCAAAAAATGCAAAAGCTTGGAAAGGAAAAAATGCTTTTTGGAAAAATAAAGCCGGTGCAGATTCATTAGATATAAATAATAATAAAGTCCCAAAAGAAAAAAGGAGGAGAGCCTTTATTAAAAGAGATACTTTGAATATTTATCCAGACACAATTTCATGGATAAAAGATTTTAATTATGCTTACAATGACCCAATGCATCAAGACTATTTTAGCCACCAATCTTATGCAGATTATCCCGTGGTGGGCGTGTCTTGGAAACAGGCTAGGGCATTTTGTTCTTGGAGGACAAAAAAGAAAAACGATTATTTAAAAGAAAAGAAAAATGGTGTTATAGTGCCAAGTTTTAGATTGCCCACAGAAGCAGAATGGGAATATGCTGCTAGAGGAGGCTTAGAATTTGCAACATATCCTTGGGGTACTGGAAGTGCAACCAGTGATAGAGGTTGTTTTTTAGCAAACTTTAAACCTGTCAGAGGTAATTATTCTGTAGATGGTGCTCTATATACAGTAGAAGCAAAATCATATAATGCAAACGATTTCGGTTTGTATAACATGGCGGGAAACGTTTCAGAATGGACAAGCAGTGCGTATAATTTATCTTCATATTATATGGCATCTACAATGAACCCAAATGTAGAAGATGAAAATAATAAAAGAAAAATTATTCGTGGAGGTTCTTGGAAAGATGTAGCCTATTTTTTAGAGGTAAGCTCTAGAGATTACGAGTATGCAGACACTGCAAGAAGCTTTATCGGTTTTAGAACGGTGCAAGATTTTATTGGAACAGATGTGAATTAAAAGAGAAATATATCAATTAATAATTAAAAAAAAAATGGCAAAATCAGCAAAAAGAGCAAAAATTACAAACATGGTTTACGGTTTAGGAGCGGCAATCGTAATTATTGGAGCATTATTTAAAATCATTCACTTTTCTATAGGACCTTTAACAGGTACAGTAATGCTTACTATAGGGTTATTAGTTGAGGCAGGTATCTTTACCATGTCTGCTTTTGAAACTCCAGCAGAGGAGTTGAATTGGGAAAAAGTATATCCAGAATTAGCTGAAGGTGGGCTTATTACCGGAGATAATCAAAAGAAAATAGGAGCGGATACGATGTTGTCTCAAAAATTAGATAATTTATTACAAGAAGCAAAAATAGATTCTAACTTAATGGAAAGTTTAGGTACTAGTATGCAAAATTTTCAAAGCGCAGCAGCCGGTTTGTCTGCAGCATCTGAATCTGTAACTTCCACAAATAAATACAATGAAGAAATGTCTAAAGCAGCCCTTCAAATGGAGTCTTTAAATGGTTTGTATAAAATACAAGTAGAAAATTCTAGCAAACAAGGAGACTTAAATAAAGCAGTTGTAGAAAATACAGAAAAGTTAAAAGAGCAAATGGAGGCACTGTCAAATAACTTATCTTCTTTAAACGGGGTTTATGGGGGTATGCTTTCTGCAATGACCAACAAATAATAATTAGTTTCAGAAAACTAGATTTAAAAAACTAATTAATTATGGCAGGAGGAAAAGAAACACCAAGACAAAAAATGATAGGTATGATGTACCTAGTATTTATTGCAATGTTAGCATTAAACATGAGTAAAGAGGTTTTGTCGGCTTTTGGTTTTACCAATGAAGGTATCGAATCAAATAACAATACTTTAATAAAAGGAAATGAGTATTTATATAAATTTTTAGAAGATAATGCGAGTGATGCGTCTTCTACAAGAGAAAAGTACTTACCCTTGCAAGAAGAGGCGCTTAAAATCAAAAGGATATCATCTAAATTGAATAACTTCATTCAAAGTCACAAAGATTCAATGCTTTCTTCAATAGCAGATGTGAAAAACTATGTAGACATGGATAAGTCTGAATATACAGAGACTTTTTTTCAGGGAGGAAATTACTCAAAGAAAGGGACAGAATTTGTGAATATGATTAATAGTTATGAGCAAGACGTGATGGCTGTTTTAAATAGAAAAGATACAACTTCTTCTAGAAAAATTTTGTCAGAAAAACTGAAAGCTCTTGCTATAGTAGTAGATGCTAAATTTTCTACAGACTCTATTGCAGATAGAGAAGGTGTTAAAAAAACTTTCTTAGATTATAATTATAAAGGTTATCCAATGGTAGCTACTTTAACGAACTTTACATTAATTCAGAATAAAGTAAGATCTATTGAAAATGAATTTTTAAACACCATAATAGGTCGAACATTAGCCGGTGCTGTAGCGATTTCAGGAAAGAATTTTGAAGGTATTGTAAGTTTAGATAGAGGTTCTTTTTTTCAGGGTGAAATGGTTACAGGAAAAGTTTTCCTGGGTAAAGTTGATAAAAAACTACAGCCAACAAAAGTAACGCTAAATGGTCAAGATATTACTAAGAGTGCACGTAATGGTCAAGTAGATTTAAATATCCCTGCGGGAGGAGGCTTAGGAACCCAAAAAATAGCTGGAGAAATTACGTTTACAAATAGCGATGGAGAAACAGAAATAATACCATTTACAAGCGAATATGAAGTAGCTAAGAGACCTACCCAAGCATATGTTTCTGCAGATAAAATGAATATTGTGTATAGAGGTATACCAAACCCTATTTCTATATCTTTACCAGAAACTACGGGAAATCCGCTGATAAGACCTACTGGGAGTATTGTATTTGAAAAACTAAGTGCTGGTAAGTACTTACTAACACCTGGTAAAAGTAAAACAGTAAATATTAATATTTCTGCAACTTTAAAAGATGGCAGCCCTCTTTCAGATCAAAAGAGTTTTAGAGTAAAAGACATACCACCTGCTGAAATACAAATAGGGGATAAATATGGGTATGGCATTTTAATGTCAAAAAATAAGTTAAAAACGCAAGCTATTAAAGTATCTATTCCAAATTTTGATTTTAAATTAAATATTGAAACGATAAGTTTTGTTATAAAAATTGGAAGTACTGTTGTTCAAGTTAATGGAAACACTTTAAATGCCGAGGCTAAAAGCGTAATTGAAAGTGCAGGCAGTGGTAGCGTAATGGAAATATTCAATATTGAAGCTAAAGTAGTCGGGTCAACTTATCAATTGAAAAAGATTTATGGAGGTTCCGTTGAGTTACTTTAAAAATACATTTTAAAAATTAAATTATGAATTTAAAAAAGAGGCTCTTTTTTACATTTGCAGTATTTATATCCTTATATAATTTTGCACAGGGTAAGGCAAATATACTAAATGCCAAAACAGTTGCAGAGATTGGTGTAAGATCACAAGAACAAATAGCTGCAGATGCCACACAGAAACCGCTAGCATATGGAGTTGTTAAAGATGACGATATCTTATGGTCTAAAGTTGTTTGGGAGGTGATTGATTTAAATCAAAAAATAAATCATCCCTTTTACTTTCCAATAGAAAATAACATAGAGGCTAGTAGATTGTCCTTATACAATACCTTAGCGAATGCTGTAAATAGTAAGGATAGAACGTTTAAAATGTATAAGAACTCTTATCTTAAGGAGAAGGACACTATTTCTTTGAATAAAATTAATAAAGAAAAATTAGCGTTTTATTGTAAAGCGATCGATGACGTTATTCCTTTTTATCCTTCTGATATAACACACTTTAAGGTAAAAGGAATGTGGTTTTTTGATAAACTTCAAGGAGAGTTAAAATATCGTTTATTAGCGATTGGTCCTATACTTCCTATTTCGCTTGCTGCTAAATGTATTAATTTTGGTAAAATTTCAGAAAACAGACAAAGACTCAGAGATAACCCAAATGCAAAAATAGCAAAAATAGAACCATTAGAAACGACTAATTTAGAACCATTATATTGGTTATATTTTCCAGAAGTAAGGCAAGCACTTCACAATGCTAAGGTTTTTAATCCAAAAAATGGGTCACGTCCAATTTCTTTCGATCATTTATTAAACGCAAGAAGATTTAGCGCTGTGATTGTGCAAGAGGAAAATATGTATGGTAATAGATCTATTAAAGATTATATTCCTAATAACTCTTTCTTTCAGTTACTAGAGTCAGAAAGGATCAAAGAGGATATTCGAAATAGAGAAATGGATATGTGGAATTACTAAAATATATTTAAAAAAAACGTTTGCGTATGCAAACGTTTTTTTTGTTTTCACTACCTGCTTTGTTCATGGTTATAAGAAAACGAGCTCTTTAAAAAATAAGTATTTCGCATATGAAAGTAGACTATATTATTGTCGGTTTAGGATTGGCAGGTTTAGCATTTGCAGAAGAATTAACCAATTCAAACAAAACATTTTTGGTCTTTGAAGACGATTCACAAACATCATCTTTAGTTGCTGGAGGTGTTTACAATCCAGTTGTTTTAAGGAAGTTTACAGCCGTTTGGAAAGCTGCCGAACAACTTGATTTAGCACTGCTTTTTTATGAAAAATTAGAAAAAAAACTGAAGCTAAAATTTGATAAAAAATTTGTTATTAAAAGAGCATTTAAATCAGTAGAAGAGCAAAATAATTGGTTTATAGCTTCAGACAATCCAATATTAAAGCAATTTTTAAATCCAATTATTGAAACAAAAAAAGTGGATGGAGTTGTCGGTGATTTCGGTTTTGGTACCGTGAACAAAACAGGAAGAATTGATACACTGAGGCTAGTAAAAGCGTATCGGGAATTCTTAATGGAGCGCAACTTGATTCGTTTTGAGAAATTTGAACACCTAAAACTAAACGTATCTTCTGAAATTATTGTTTATAAAGACATAGAATGCAGCAATGTTGTGTTTTGTGAAGGATTTGGAGTTAAAGAAAATCCGTTTTTTAACGATTTACCATTAGCGGAGGCCAAAGGTGAGTTAATAACCATTTACGCACCAGAATTAAACATCGATTTCTTATTAAAATCAACCTTATTTTTAATTCCGTTGGGAAATAATAAGTATAAAGTGGGCGCAACTTTTAACCACAAGGATAAAACATCAGCACCAACAGAAATCGGGAAATTAGAACTGATAGATAAATTAAAAAAAGTAATTGATGTCCCCTACAAAATTATAGAACAATCTGCGGGAATAAGACCAACAACACATGATAGAAGACCATTTATTGGTGTGCATAAAAAGTACCCTAGGTTAGCTATTTTAAACGGTTTGGGTACACGTGGCGTTATGGTTTCTCCAACGGTAGCTAAAGACTTGTTTAATCATTTAGAAAAAGGGCAGACATTAGATTCGGAAATTGACATTAAAAGATTTTGTTAAAAAAATAGTTTGAAGACTGATATAATCTAGTCTTAAGTTTTGTTTAGAATAAGCTAGGGGGGGCTAAGAAGAAGTATTGAAGTGACAGTAACAGCTAAGAATAAGTGAAAGTCTTACTAAAAATAATAATAATTAGTGTTATTAAATATTTAGCACTAACTTTAGTTTCTTAAAATAATTGCATTTTAAAGAGAATAGTACTTCCAATCATTGCCATGTTTTTGCTATAAATACAGCACAAATATGTATCAAGGTGCTCCTCAAATTGTAAAAATGAATCAAGTATTTGAATAAATAATAATGGAGATAGCTAGGAGTGTAAAGATACCGGTAATTTCAACAACAACCTATTAAATGGTATTGGTGAAATTAATTA
>Ga0307998_1001174_pt1 | contig 14273 bp, 6 predicted proteins | sample Davwhametageno37_FD_203147 | JGI IMG/M metagenome (GOLD analysis project Ga0307998, IMG submission 203147) | Marine microbial communities from Davis Island wharf, Antarctic Ocean - #37 | ecosystem: Environmental > Aquatic > Marine > Unclassified | place: Antarctic Ocean: Davis Island wharf... | reverse complement strand
ATAGCCCGATATTTCATGAATCTCTTTTAGTGCTTCTCGTGTTTCATCGTCTGTAAAGCGAAAGCCCGAAAGTGTTTCTTTCAAACTGTCGAAGTCATCTCTAAAGATTTTTAGAATCCTTATGAAATTGGAAGGATCTCCGACATCCATGGCATTTGATATAGTTGGAGAAGATTTCTTAGGGGTATACACTCCTGAGGATAAAAAAACGGGTACAACATCGTTAATGTTTGTACTAGCAATGAAATGGTCAATGGGTAAACCTATTTTACGCGCCATAAGACCAGCGCAAATATTTCCAAAATTTCCACTAGGAACAGAAACAACAAGCGGCTTATTGATTTTTTTAAGCGCTCTATAGGCTATAAAATAATAGAACATTTGGGGTAGCCACCGAGCTACGTTAATAGAATTGGCGGAAGTAAGCTGTTTGTGTTGTGTGATGTCTTCGTCTAAAAAAGCTGTTTTCACCATGTCTTGACAATCGTCAAAAACACCATCTATTTCTAGGGCAGTAATATTCTGACCCAGTGTTGTTAGTTGTTGTTCTTGAACTTCACTCACTTTTCCTTTAGGATAGAGAATAACAACTTCAATTCCTGGAACACCAAGGAACCCATTTGCTACGGCTCCACCAGTATCTCCTGAAGTAGCAACAAGTACGGTTATCTTTTGAGAAGTATTCTCTTTATTAAAATACCCTAAGCAGCGAGCCATAAAGCGTGCACCAATATCTTTAAACGCTAGGGTAGGGCCTTGAAATAATTCTAAAGTTCCCATTTGATTGGTAATGGGTACAATTGGAAAATCAAAATCTAAAGTTTCTTCAATAATTTTTCTTAACTCGTTTTCTGGAATACTACCTTCGACAAAAGGAGCAATCGCTTGAAAAGCAATTTCTGGAATTGATTTCTGCTCTATGTTTTCGAAAAAAGAATTGGGTAGGCGATCTATTTTTTCAGGAAAATACAAACCCCTATCTGGAGCAATACCTCGAACAACTGCTTCTGGAAACTCTGCTGCTTTAGATTTTTTATTTAAACTATTGTAAATCATTTGGAAGATATAATGTGAATTCCTTTTGGATTAATTTTAGAAATATGAAGTTCAAATTCAATATTGGATTTTAAAAACGCTTGTTTCATGCTTTTACCTACCTGAATAGCGGTTTCTTTACCTTTAGATAGCGCAAACATCGAAGGCCCAGATCCAGAAATTCCACTTCCTAGTGCACCCGAATTGGTTGCTGCTTTTTTTAATTCTTGAAAGCCGGGAATTAAAGCAGATCGATGAGGTTCAACAACAACATCTATAAGCGATCTTCCGATCAAATTATAATCGTTAGTATATAAACCACTTACCAATGCGGCAAGATTTCCCCATTGTTCAATTGCTTTTTCTAGCACAATATTTTTCTTGAGTACGGCACGTGCATGCAAAGTTTTCAACTCAATTTTAGGATGTAAAATAGTTACATATAATTGTGAAGGGCTAGGCAAGCCAATTATATCGAGACTTTTTGAACACCGAACTAGAGTAAATCCGCCCAGTAAAACTGCAGCAACATTGTCAGCATGAGGAGTTCCACTCGCAAGTTCTTCACCTTTTATTGCAAATTTGATCAATTCAGTTCTTGAGAAAGGTCTCCCTAAAAGTTCATTGATTCCGAATACGGCTCCAGCTGAACTTGCTGCGCTGCTTCCAATGCCGCTTCCAGCCTTAATGCCTTTAAGGATTTCTATCTCAAATCCAAAGGAACTCGGATGTGCTTTTAACAAAGCCGTGCCAGCAACCCCTGCTACATTTTCATGGGTTTCAAGCGGGAGGTCTTGACCTTCTATTTTAGTGATTCGAATACCTTTTTTGGTAGTTTTCCGGACCACCATTTCATCTCCAATTAGATCTAAGCAAAAGCCAAGAACGTCAAAGCCACAAGAGACATTGGCAACGCTAGCTGGGCAGAAAATTTTAATCTCATTCATAGCTTAACGTTTTCCAATTCTAATGATGTCTGCAAAGATACCCGAAGCAGTTACTTCAGCGCCAGCACCAGCCCCCTTGACAATCAGAGGTTGTTCTGTATAACGGTTGGTGTAAAATAAAATGATATTATCACTTCCTTCAAGGTTATAAAAGTCATGCCCTTCAGTAATTTCTTGTAATCCTACTTTTGCAATTCCATTTTCAAGTTGAGCAACGTATTTTAGGCGTGCGTTTTTCGAACGCGCATCACCGAGAAGTTTGTCAAAATGATCTTTGTGATCAATAAGAGATTCAAAAAAGGTTTCATTATCTGGAGTATCTAAACATGCCTTTGGTAAAAAAGGTACATTTTCGATGTCTTTCAATTCTATTTTCAATCCACTTTCACGTGCTAGAATTAGTATTTTACGAGCTACATCGATACCGCTCAAATCAATTTTTGGGTCTGGTTCTGTATAGCCCTCTTTCTGAGCTTGAACCACAACATTTTTGAATAAAGTACCCTCTTTGAAGTTGTTGAAAACAAAGTTCAAACTTCCAGAAAGTACTGCCTGGATTTTTACTACTTGATCCCCAGAAGCAATTAGATTATTGAGGGTGTCAATTATGGGTAATCCAGCACCTACATTGGTTTCGAACAGGAATGGACTTCCATATTTACGAGACGTCCGTTTCAAGCTCATGTAGTTTTCTAAGGTGTCTGAACATGCAATTTTATTACAGGTAACTACTCCGATATTGTTGTATAAATAGCGTTCGTATTCATAGGCAATACCTGCGTTTGCAGTATTATCTACAAAGATACTGTTACGTAAATTCAACTCTTTTGCGTGTTCAAAAAACGCATTGATATCGGTAGGTTTCCCATTTTCGAGAGCTGAACTCCATTGGTTGAGATCTATAACATCTTCACCTAGAACCATGTTGCGCGAATTAGAGATTGCAATCACTCGAATTCTAAGTAGAAGATTGTCTTTTAAGTATTGTTGTTGTTGTTGGATTTGTGCTAGAAGTTTACTTCCAACATTTCCAACCCCAATAATGAATAAGTTAAGCTCTTTGATGTCATTTTCAAAGAAGGTCTCATGCAAGGTGTTCAATGCTTTTTGAGTATCTTTTTTATTGATCATGATGGAAATGTTCCGTTCCGATGCTCCTTGTGCAATAGCACGAATATTGACATTATTTGCTCCCAGGGAGCTGAACATTTTACCACTGATCCCCTGATGATTCTTCATATTGTCTCCAACAATTGCAATATTCACAAGATCATTTTCAACTTTAGCAGGAGCAACCTTATTCAAAGAAACTTCAAAGGCAAATTCAGTATCGATTACAAGTTTGGCTTCCTCATTATCATAATTCCGAACAGCAATACAAATGGAGTGTTCTGAAGATGCTTGGGTAATCATAATTACATTGATATTCGCAATAGACAAGGCTTCGAACAATCGTTTTGAAAATCCAGGGATTCCTACCATTCCACTTCCTTCAAGGCTGATCAAACTAATCTGATCGATATGACTGATTCCTTTCACTACGGAACCGTTTTGTTCTGAAGTACTATTATCAATTAGTGTACCCTTATCCCGAGGGGCAAAGGTATTTTTGATACGAACGGGAATTTGTTTTTCTACCAACGGCTGAAGCGAAGGAGGGAAGATAACCTTTGCTCCGAAATGAGACAATTCCATTGCTTCGAGATAGGAAAGTTTTTCAATTGGAGTAGCTTGTTTAACCAGTGTAGGGTTTGCGTTATACATTCCACTTACATCAGTCCATATTTCAAGAACATCGGCATTCAATACATGCGCTAGTATAGCCGCTGAGAAATCAGATCCACCTCTTCCAAGTGTAGTTGAGTTTCCTGCTGCATCACGAGCAACGAATCCTGGAACTAGAGTACATTTACTGCTGTTATTTTTAAAGAATTCCCGTATTTTTTTTTGAGTAGCATCCCAGTTTACAACGGTTCTGTTATTTTGAACTTGAGTTTCAATTAAATCACGCCCATCTTTTAAAACAACACTATAACCTTTGTTTTTAAATATTTCAAAAATTATATTACTGGATAAGCGTTCTCCATAGGAAGTGATTGTAGCGGTGGCTTTCGTGGTAACTTCTTTAAGCATCATCACTCCCTCTAAAATGGTCTCTAAACGATTCAGTTCTGCTTTTACAAAGCTAATAACTCCGCTTTGTTTTTCTGGCGGCACACTTGCTCGAATAGGCTCAAAGTGTCGTTCTTCAATTTCTTTTAAGGTTTGCGTAAAACTAGATTCTCCTTTTGCTGCAATTTGTAAGGCAGACATGAGTAAGTCGGTAATGCCACCAAGAGCTGACACAATCACAATATTATTTTTATCCTGAGACGCTACAATGGCAGAGACTTGATCTATGTTTTTAGAATTTGCTACTGAAGTTCCACCAAATTTAAGGACTTTCATATGTTAGTGTTTTGAGAGGAACTAAAAACAGATTTACAAAAGAGTAGAAGAACTTGTTTTTAGTTGCACGATAATTATTATTTTTTTGAAATGAATTCAAGAGCTACAGATTATATGTTAATGAATACCCCTAAGGGTAATAGCTGTAGTTGAAATAAAGGTGGGAGTTCCTCCCAATACGGTTGTATTGGTTTTGTGATAGCCAAAAAACAGGGGGAAATTTAACTTCATAACGTAAAAATAATTTAAATCAACCTGACTTGAAACTTATTAACTCTTTTTTTTGCATAAAAAAACCGCCAGTTTTACAAAATATTCGTAAAAAATGGCGGTTATTTTGATTTATGCGCTTATCTCAAGAGATAGTTTTTCTTCTTTTCCATCCCAATCTAACTGAAATTTGTCTCCGTCTTTTGTCCGATTGTTTACAATTTCTTCAGCAATTAAATCTTCAAGATATTTTTGAATTGCGCGTGATAAAGGTCTTGCTCCGTATTTTTTATCAAAGCCTTTTTCGCCTATAAATTCTTTTGCTTTTTCAGTAAGGCTCATGTTGTAGCCCAGTTTTTTAATACGAATTTGTAATTTATCAAGCTCGATATCAACAATTTTCATGATGTCTTCTTTTTCCAGAGCGTTAAAGATGACAATATCGTCTACACGATTAAGAAACTCAGGTGCAAAAGTTTTCTTTAATGCACTTTCGATAACTCCCCTTTCGATATCATCGGTTTGTGCTTTTTGTGCAGCAGTTGAGAAACCAACTCCTGTGCCAAAATCTTTTAATTGTCGCGCACCAATATTGGAAGTCATTATGATAATGGTGTTCTGAAAATTAATCTTACGACCTAAACTATCAGTTAAAAACCCATCATCTAAAACCTGAAGTAACATGTTGAAAACATCGGGATGTGCCTTTTCGACTTCATCCAGCAAGATCACCGAATAGGGTTTACGTCTAACTTTTTCGCTCAGTTGTCCCCCTTCTTCATAACCAACGTATCCTGGGGGTGCTCCGATGAGTCGAGAAATCGCAAATTTCTCCATGTACTCACTCATGTCAATTCGAATAAGATTATCTTCAGAATCAAACATTTCGCTAGCCAATATTTTAGCTAACTGCGTTTTACCAACACCAGTTTGACCAAGGAAAATAAAGGATCCAATAGGCTTGTCCATTGCTTTTAATCCAGCTCGGTTTCGTTGTATAGCTTTAACTACTTTTTCAACTGCATCATGTTGTCCAATGAGTTTGTTGCCTATGGTTTCAGTGAGCTTTGATAGTTTGTTTTTTTCAGACTTAACAATTTTGTTGACAGGAATCCCTGTCATCATACAGACTACATCTGAAATGTGCGTTTCGGTTACTTCAACACGATTCAGTTTAGACTCTTCGTGCCATTTTTCTTGAGCTGTTAAAAGGTTACGCTCTACTCTTTTTTCATCATCTCTGAGTTTTGCAGCCTCCTCGTATTTTTGTTTTTTAACAACGTCGTTTTTATGTTGTTTAACACGCTCCAGTTCTTCTTCAAGATTAATAACATCTTGTGGAACGTTCATATTGTTGATGTGAACTCGAGATCCAGCTTCGTCTAAAGCATCAATTGCTTTGTCTGGAAGAAAACGATCCGAAACATAGCGACTTGTCAATTCAACACAGGCAACTAATGCTTCGTCAGTATATGTTACGTTGTGATGACTTTCGTATTTGTCTTTTATGTTCTGAAGAATTTCTATGGTTTCTTCTTCTGTAGTTTGTTCAACTACCACTTTTTGAAAACGTCGCTCTAATGCACCATCTTTCTCAATACTTCCACGATATTCATCAAGGGTAGTAGCACCTATACATTGGATTTCTCCTCTTGCTAAGGCAGGTTTAAACATATTGGAGGCGTCTAAACTTCCAGTTGCTCCTCCAGCGCCTACAATGGTATGAATTTCATCGATAAATAAAATGATATCATCATTTTTTTCTAACTCATTCATCACAGCTTTTATACGTTCTTCAAACTGACCTCTATATTTAGTGCCAGCAACTAAGCTAGCTAAGTCGAGAGTGACTAGACGTTTCCCGTATAAAACACGAGAAACTTTTTTCTCAATAATTCGGAGGGCTAATCCCTCTGCTATAGCAGATTTACCAACTCCTGGCTCTCCAATTAGTAAGGGGTTATTCTTTTTACGTCTACTCAAAATTTGAGAAACACGTTCAATTTCCTTTTCACGACCAACTACAGGATCTAGTTTATCTTGACGGGCGAGCGCCGTAATATCTTTTCCAAAATTATCTAAAACGGGTGTTTTGGATTTTTTACCTTTGGCTGATTCTGATTTGGGTACAAATGGATTTTCTTTACTATCTTCAGCTTCATCTTCTTTTTCATCTGGAAAAGAAGATGAAGGGTTGAAGTCTGTATATTCACTATCGGAAGTAAGTAATAACTTGAATTGCTCTTTAGCTAAATCGTAATTGATATCTAGTTTTTCGAGCAACTTAGTTGTAGGGTCATTTTCATTTCTCAAAATGCACAGCAATAAATGTGCTGTGTTGATTAAATCACTTTGGAATAACTTAGCTTCTAAGAAAGTGGTTTTGAGTGCGCGTTCTGCCTGACGTGTCAAGTGCAAATTTTTCTTAGAATTTCCAAGACCGGTACTGTCTAGAAGGGCTGGATTTAGGATTTCAACTTTTCTTCTTAAATTCTCAAGATCTAAATCAATAGCATTGAAAATTGAAATTGCTTTTCCTCCTCCATCTCTTAAAATACCAAGCATCAAATGCTCAGTTCCAATATGATCATGTCCCAAGCGTAGTGCTTCTTCTTTACTGAAAGAAATTACATCTTTTACTCTAGGTGAAAAATTATCATCCATATTTATGAGGTTTTTTTTTCATTTAATAGTCAAAAACTATTCCAATAGATTCTATACACTAGCTAATAGACAAAATATTTTTGAAATACCAAAATGGCAGGCTGTTAAATTTTACATTTTTTACTTATAAATAATGTTGATAAATTCAAACACAAAAAGTCTAATTTGGGTTAGTATTTCTGGTTTAAATCCATATTTTAGCAAATAGGATTAAAAAAATACATTTTATGGCTGAAGGTGAAAAACTGATACCCATCAACATTGAGGATGAAATGAAATCGGCCTACATTGATTATTCAATGTCTGTCATTGTGTCACGTGCACTTCCCGACGTTCGGGATGGTTTAAAACCAGTACATCGACGCGTTTTATTTGGGATGCACGAATTGGGTATTCGTTCCAATACTGCTTTTAAGAAATCTGCAAGAATTGTTGGTGAGGTACTTGGTAAGTATCACCCACACGGTGACACCTCTGTTTATGACGCTATGGTTCGTATGGCTCAAGAATGGAGTTTACGTTATTTATTAGTTGATGGTCAAGGTAACTTTGGATCAATTGATGGTGACAGTCCAGCAGCAATGCGTTACACAGAAGCACGTATGCGTAAAATATCTGAGGATCTCTTAGCGGATATTGACAAAGATACCGTAGATCATCAGTTAAATTTCGATGACACATTAAAAGAGCCAAAAGTACTCCCAACACGTGTTCCCAATTTGCTGATCAACGGCGCCTCGGGTATTGCTGTAGGTATGGCAACCAATATGCCACCACACAACATTACGGAAGTAATTGATGGAACAATTCAGTACATAAACGATAATGATATTTCCATTGACGAATTAATACAAACCATTAAAGCACCAGATTTCCCTACAGGAGGCACAATCTATGGTTACGATGGCGTTCGTGATGCTTTTCATACGGGTAGAGGAAGGGTAGTCCTTCGTGCTAAAGCCAATATCGAAGAAGTAAAAGGACGCGAGTGTATTATTGTTACTGAAATACCTTTTCAGGTCAACAAAGCGGAGATGATCCGCAAGACCGCTGAAATGGTTAACGATAAGAAAATCGAGGGTATCTCTAACATTAGAGATGAATCTGATAGAAATGGAATGCGCGTAGTTTATATCCTAAAACGCGATGCTATTCCTAATATAGTTCTGAACAAATTATACAAGTATACTTCGCTTCAGTCTTCTTTCAGCGTCAACAATATTGCACTTGTAAAAGGGAGACCGCAGTTGTTGAACTTGAAAGAAATGATTCATTATTTTGTTGAACACCGCCACGAAGTGGTTGTTCGAAGAACAAAGTATGAATTGAGAAAAGCGGAAGAACGCGCTCATATATTAGAAGGGTTGATCATCGCTTCTGACAATATTGATAAGGTTATCGCTTTGATTCGATCGTCGTCTAATGCAGATGAAGCCCGGGCTAAATTGATTGACAATTTCAAGTTGTCTGAAATTCAAGCCAAAGCAATTGTTGAGATGCGCTTGCGTCAACTTACCGGTCTTGAGCAAGACAAATTACGTAGGGAGTATGATGAGTTAATGAAAACCATCGAAGATCTTAAAGATATATTAGATAAAAAAGAGCGTAGAATGCGAATCATAACCGATGAGCTTCTAGTTATTAAAGATAAATATGGAGACGAACGCAGATCTGTAATCGAATTTGCAGGAGGTAACTTCAGTATTGAAGATATAATTCCAGATGAGAAAGTTGTAATTACAATTTCTCATGCAGGTTATATTAAACGTACACCACTTTCAGAATATAAAACACAACATAGAGGTGGAGTAGGTCAAAAAGCATCTACGACACGGAATGAAGATTTCTTAGAGCATTTGTTCGTTGGAACGAACCACCAATACATGTTGTTCTTTACTCAAAAAGGGAAGTGTTTCTGGATGCGTGTTTATGAAATTCCAGAAGGATCTAAAACCGCTAAAGGAAGAGCCATTCAGAATTTGATCAATATCGAGCAAGATGACAAGGTAAAAGCCTTTATCAATACGCAAGATCTTAAGGATGAAGAATACATCAACAGTCATTATGTAATTATGGCTACTAAGAAAGGACAAGTTAAAAAAACCTTACTGGAGCAATATTCACGACCAAGAGCCAATGGTATCAACGCAATTACTATTAAAGATGAAGATGAATTACTTGAAGCAAAATTAACAACAGGTAACAGTCAGATTTTACTTGCGGTTAAATCTGGTAAAGCCATTCGATTCGAAGAAGATAAGACGCGGCCTATGGGTCGGAGTGCATCGGGAGTTCGAGGAATAACCTTGAATGGTCATTCTGATGAAGTAATTGGAATGGTATCTGTTAGCGATTCTGAAACCGAAATCTTAGTTGTTTCTGAGAATGGTTATGGGAAACGTTCTAGCTTGGATGACTACCGAACTACCAATAGAGGTGGTAAAGGAGTGAAGACGTTATCAATTACAGATAAAACAGGTGAGCTGGTTTCGATTAAAAACGTAAGCGACCTTGATGATCTAATGATTATTAATAAATCGGGAATTGCTATCCGAATGGATGTTGCCGATTTACGTGTGATGGGACGAGCTACTCAAGGGGTTAAATTGATTAACCTTAAAGGAAGTGATACCATTGCTGCTGTAGCCAAAGTGATGAAAGATGAAGAAGAAATTCCAGAAGTTTCTGAGGATGATGTTCCGACTTCAGAAACTGATGGCACGAATCTTGAATAAATCCAATTAATAATAAAATCTCTATGATGAAACATTTTTTTACATTTCTTTTAACACTAGTGGTGACCATTGGGTGGGCTCAAAAAAAAGAACTTAAACAGGCTCAAAAGCTATATAAGTCAGCTAAAATATCCGAAGCTAAGGCTTCGTTAGACGCTAATCAAGAAATATTGGAATTGTCTGAATTGAAATATGCTGCTCCTTATAATCTTTTACGTTCTCAAATTACTTTAGCAGAAGAAGAGTATCAAGCTTCTTATGACTATTTACAGTTAGCTCAAAAAGATTCTGGATTAAGCTCTAAAACGGACGAACAAAAAAGACTTTTGATTGCTGCAATAATTAATACTGCTATTGAGCAGTCAGAAAATAAAGAATTTGTTGCTTCTGCAGAGAACTTATATTTATCCTATGTAATTGATACTGTTGCAAATGTTGATTATCTCTATTATGCGGCTTCAAATGCAGTAAATGCATCTGAATATGAAATGTCACTTAAATATTATCAAATATTAAAAGACATCAAGTACACTGGTATTACAACTAAACAATATGTGACTGAGATAGCAAACAATGCGGAAATAGAAGTTTCAGAGTCTGAATATTCTATTTATCAAAAATCTAAAGATTACACCAATTTTAGAACAGAAGATACAGAATCTAAATTCCCAGAGATTGTTAAAAATATCGCTTTGATTTATAGTACATTGGGAGAAAAAGAGAAAGCAATTGCTGCTGTGAAAGATGCCCGCGCCGAAAACCCAAATGATCTAGGATTAATTCTAACTGAAGCTAATATTTATATTGAATTGGGTGAGAAGGAAAAATTCAAAGTGTTGATGGGACAAGCTATTGCTCAGGATCCAGAAAACGAAAACCTGTATTACAACCTTGGAGTAGTTACTGCCGATTTAGGAGATAAAGAAAACGCAAGAGCTTACTATGAAAAAGCAATCGAACTTGATCCCTCAATGGAAAACGGTTACTTGAATTTAGTAGCACTCATTTTAGAGGATGAAACATCAATTGTTGAGGAAATGAATTCTTTAGGAAATTCTAGAGCAGACAACGCAAAGTATGACATATTGAAAGGAAAGCGCGAGAGTGTATATTCTGAATGTGTACCGATTCTTAAAAAACTCATTTCTATTTCTGATTCTAATCAAGAAGCGGCTCGTACCCTTATGAATATCTATGCAACTTTAGGCGATAACGAGGGTTTTATGGAAATGAAAAAATTACTAGAATAGATTCAGTTCATATATATAAACAAAAAAACCTTAAGGAATTAAGGTTTTTTTGTTTTCAAGGAAGTTTATATTATTTTCAGAATCATTCGAAGTTTGTGCGAATAACTCTGATTTTTTTTATTGTAAATACCGTTTTGATCTATAGGGTCAATACGTACTTTTCCGTGGGCATGAATAATTCTGTGGTCTTGCAGCAGAATACCCACATGTGTTATGGCACCTTCTTTATTATCAAAAAACGCTAGATCACCTGGTTCACTTTCTTCGATAAAGCTGAGATTTACTCCTTGTTTTGCTTGTTGAGAAGCATCTCTTTTCAGTTGTATCCCATTAAGTTTGTAAACCATTTGTGAAAACCCAGAACAATCGATACCGAGCGGTGTTTTACCTCCCCACAAATAAGGAGCATTTAAATATGAAAAAGCAGTTTTAATCAATTGACTTTTATCTCTAGTATGGGTGAATTCCCCTTCAAATTGATGTTTTAAGATGTCAATCTGTCTCAGATCACTGCCAAGAGGGATAGGGAATAACTCTGAATTCGGTAGACTTACATAATCTAATAGGTTGGCAGAATGTTTTACTTCAAGTTCCAAATTACTTTTATAAATTTCTTCGGGAATCTCAATGCATTGGTTCAAACAAATCCAACCTTCATAACTATCCCATTGATTTCTTATTTTAAGCCAGTCTTTCCTTTGATCAATGATTTTAAAACAATCTCCATAGAGGAGTTGAGAAACCTGCTCACTCTTGTGATTATAATCATTTCTAAGAGGAATAATTCCTAAAGGACAAATACCGTACTTCAATTCAAAAAGTATAATTAATAAGAACTCGTTTAAAACTGAAGCTAAAATAATCAATTTTAATCCATCCACAGAGATGATGATTTAAAATAAGTGTGAAGAATCATTTTCTTACCTTTGAAATCAAGTTGAGCAGTATTATATGCTGAATTGATTTTAACAGTAAAGTTTAGATTTTATGAAAAAATTAATACAATCGTTTTTCAATTACCAATCCACGATTTATAAGGCGTTCTTATTCGTCTTTACCTGCTTGTTTATTGTTTATTTCTTTCCTAAGAAAGGTCAATTTAAATATGAATTCAACAAAGGTCAGGCTTGGGAATACGAAAACTTATACGCTCCCTTTGACTTTGCAATTTTAAAATCAGAGAAAGAACTTTTGTTGGAACGCGTCCAACTGAAAAAAGAAATCCCAACATATTTTAATCAAAACACTGCAGTAATAGAAAAAGTGGAGGCGATGTATGCACAGAAGTTCTCATCGTATTTCACATACCCAGTAAATTCCTCGCGCTACAAAAAATATTTTGAGTTTGGTTTGAATATTATTCAGGAAATATACAGTACAGGTGTTTTACCTCTAAATTACAACCATGAGGGAGGAGATCGTGTTGGGCTGATACAAGATCATGCAGAGACTGAGCTGGATTTTGATCAATTGCTAAAGCCTGCTGAGCTTTCTAGCTTTTTAGATCAAAAATTATCTCCAACTTCATATTTGCGTTTTAAAAACGAATACTATAAACTTCTGTTTGAAGTCATAGAGCCCAACCTAACCTATGATGAACGATTCAATGAACAGTTGTTAGAAGGTGCCTATTCTAAACTCGCAATTTCTCGCGACTTAATTGTCATGGGAAGTATTCTGATTTCTAAGGGAGAGCTAGTAGATGAAACTAATTTTCAGGAATTAGAATCTTTGAAACTTCAATACGATACACGTCTTTATACGGATGCTAACATCTATTGGATTCTAGTAGGCTATATCATATTGGTTGGACTAACGCTTTTGATGCTGTTTCTTTTCATATATAAATACCGCCCCATCATATTCAACAACAACACCAAACTGACCTTCATCTTTTTCAATGTTATGTTGGTTGTGGTTTCTACCATAACGGTTTTGAATTTTGATAGTTCTTTCCTATATATCGTACCTATTTGTATTTTACCATTGATTTTAAAAGCTTTTTTTGACGCACGAGTTGGCCTTTTCGTTCATGTATTAACCGTTTTATTATTAGGTTTTATAGTACCCAAAAGTTTTGAGTATATTTTCCTTCAAATAATGGCCGGAATTGTAACTGTTTTGTCGGTGTCCGAATTATATAAAAGAGCCAATCTATTCATCTCTGTCGGACAAATTATATGCATATACCTAATCGGTTATTTTGCCTTCTTTATAATTCACGAAGGGGGAATCGATGGAATTTCTTTTCCGATCATTGGCTTGTTTGTACTCAACGGTGTGTTTACTTTATTTGTACAACCACTGATCTATTTATTTGAAAAACTATTCAATTTAGTTTCAGATGTTTCACTTTTAGAACTATCTGACACCAATTCTGATTTCTTCAAAGAATTTTCAGACAAAGCACCCGGAACCTTTCATCATTCCTTACAAGTATCTAACCTTGCAGAATCTGCAGCAAGCGCAATAGGTGCAAATGCCTTGCTAACTAGAGTAGGGGCCTTGTACCACGATATAGGGAAAATCAGTAATCCCGTATTTTTCAGTGAAAACCAGAGGGGTAGTATTTCTCCACATAATGACCTCAGCCCTAAGGAAAGTGCCCAAATCATCATTGATCACGTTATTAAAGGTGTTGAAGCCGCAAAGAAGATCAAGCTTCCCGATCGTGTTGTCGACTTTATTAGAACCCACCATGGGACTTCTAGGGTGTATTTTTTCTATAAAAAGCATGAAGAGCTTTTTGGAGAAGCGAATTCAGATGATTTTAGTTATTTAGGACCTAAGCCATTTTCTAAAGAAACTGCGATTTTAATGATGTCCGATAGTGTCGAGGCTGCTTCAAAAAGTTTGAAAGAGCCTACTATTGAATTATTGAAAAATTTCGTTAACAAGATTGTAAATCAACAGTTGGAGGAAAAGCAATTCATGAATTCAAACATTACTTTAGCGGAGATCGAAACGGTTAAAAAAGTATTCAT
>Ga0307998_1001173_pt1 | contig 14277 bp, 10 predicted proteins | sample Davwhametageno37_FD_203147 | JGI IMG/M metagenome (GOLD analysis project Ga0307998, IMG submission 203147) | Marine microbial communities from Davis Island wharf, Antarctic Ocean - #37 | ecosystem: Environmental > Aquatic > Marine > Unclassified | place: Antarctic Ocean: Davis Island wharf... | reverse complement strand
GGCATCGGCATCGGCACCGCTCCTCCTCCTCCTCCGACGCCGCCGCGGCGGGATCGGCGGCGGCGCATCGGCAGGGTCAGGGCCAGGGGGAGGGCCACCGGCAGGGGGAGGGGGAGGGGGTATTAATTCAACATTGTCCCTGGGAAACGGCCCCTCTTTTCCTGTAACTGTTTTTACCGTGAGCCACACACCGTCATTTGCCTCTGTGATTACTGTTATAGTATCATTTATATTTAGAGGGAGCACACCCCTCATTGTAGAAAGGGGTTTTCTAGTTACCTTCACTTGTTTATCCACTAATTCGGGTAATAATTCAACATTTTCCCTGGGAAATGAGCAAGATCCATTCACATTCTCGCCTAAGATCCGCCCATCACCTGCCCCCTCTTTTACTTTTAGAATATCACCCACCGTTGGAGGCTTCGATGCGTCGAGAGGTATAGAATCCATAATGTCAGTTACCTTCACGAACCTATCCACTAATGGAATTTGATCACCCATAATATAATATAATATTAGATAAAAAATACAAGTATCTATTAAATGATTTATCACTCTAATTTAGTTTGTCGTATGTTCATAAATTTATGCCAACCGTTAAACACATAATCTTAGTTCATGACATCGGAATCCTTCACCTTGGACTCTACAGTGATATGCGGTAACCGTGTCCTTGTAAAGAGGTCTAACTAGAGAGAGATAGAGAGATAGAGAGGTCCAATGGACGGTCAAATAATCGACTTAATCTAGACGGATATCAATAACCCAAATAATAAATAACTTTATATATAAATGATAAAAATAAAGAAAAGAAAGAAAACAATACAGAGAAAGAAAACAATCAAAAAGGTTCATCAGATTTACGGTATTTTTGACGACGGTATTCCTTTAAAAGATATCCCTGTTTTCTATGAAAACGTTAAGAAAACCAAATCACTATGTAATAAATTAGGTTATCAATATAAAATGTGGAATCTAGCGTCATGCTCTAAATTAATAAAAGATTACTATCCCGAATATTTATCATTATGGAATGATTTCACTATTCCAATTCAGAGAGCAGATTTCGTAAGATATTGTATTTTACATAAATATGGAGGTATCTATGTTGATTGTGATGTGAAGCCCCTTAGATCTCTGAATAGTTTATTTAAGAAGGATTATTTTTTTGTGACTTGGCACGATGATAAGCTTCGTTTACCTTACAATGCTGTCATGGGTTCTCAACCAGGAAATAATATTTATAGGGAGATAATGAAACATTGTGAAGAAAGTTTCCGGAGTAAGGTTAGGGAGCCTATTTACGCTAAATGGAAAGGTAGATTTGTCTTTCAAACTACTGGTCATAGGATGTTAGAAAGAGTTCTCAAGAAAGAAAAGGTTGACAAAGATAAATATGTATTGGATATTTTGGCTGTCAAGAGTAAAGGTAGTAAGATAATTAGTGGTAAAAATCCATATTTCGAGGATTCAAATGCTTCTGTATGGTTCAAGTAATTTAACTGCCAACCTCATCGGGTGATTTATTATCAGGTCCGTGATTGTAGATCTGATCCCATGCCTTGGCGACTTGGCGCGCCGCGTCTGCTCCCTCCCTGCCCGCGACCTCATCGGAGCCGGCAACGTAAAAAGATCCTTCGAAAAAACCCATATCACCCCAATCATTTTTACCCGATTTATTATCAGGTGATTCATTATCAGGTGATTTATTATCAGGGGATTTATTATCAGGTGATTTATTATCAGGTGATTTATTATCAGGTGATTTATTATCAGGTGATTTATTATCAGGGAATTTATTATCAGGTGATTTATTATCAGGTGGTGATTTTAAGTCTTCACCTGTTTTCGTATCTCTATACATTTACCCAATTAATGATATAAATCTTTAACTATTTGTTACTTTTTTTTTGTCGGAACATTTGACCTGGTTTCTCTTAGCGCCTCAACGATGTCTTTGTCTCCGTGATTTGCGGCGACATGTAACGTATTATTCTCTAATTGAGGAAGAATTGGGATATTTTTTAATAAATCATTTAAGTCTGGTAAATTTGTACTCCTGATGGCTGTGAATATACTCATATACTATATTTTTTTCCCTAATAATTTATAGAGGAAATACAGAATGATTACTAATACGGATAATTTAAAACAATATTCGAGAATTGGGGGTTGTTCATTTGTATATAATGATAATGCTTCTTCGTAAGGTAATACTTCTTTACCCGTTTCTAAATTGACTTTATTATGAATATCAATTAACCATTTCACTAAATGATCTCTGGTCTGTAAATGATTATCAATTGACAATTCACTTAAATTCTGTTTATAATTCTGCGCGCATTTGGCGCAGGGTAGTATATTTTGTAGACTTGTAAAGAAGTTTTTATAATTCAGTTTATCATTTTGAGTGGGCATATCGGGGTATCCGAGTGTCACATAATGCATAAATTTCCATCCATGACTGCCCCATATCACAGGTTTAATTGACTGTGTCATTGATTATAAGAATAGATATATATAATTTAAAAAGGAAACAAATAATGTTATTAAGAATGTATTGCAACAATTGTGGTAAAAAGGGTCATCTATACAAAGAATGTAAATTACCGGTTACAAGTTGTGGTAATATAGTATTTAGGTTAGATAAAGATGAACCTGAAATTTTGATGATACAGAGAAAAGATTCATTATGTTATATAGATTTTATTAGAGGTAAATATGATATAAAAAATGATAAATACATTCAAATTTTGATAGATAAATGTAGTGTTGGAGAGAAGCATGATTTATTGAATAAAACTTTTAAAGAATTATGGTATGATTTATGGTTACTGCCCTCAGACTATATTGAGAATGAAGATTATTTTAAATTACATCGTAAATTTAATCTTCTAAAAGAAGGTTTTCAGATGAAAGATAAACGTATTTCGATTGAATATTTTGTTTATAATTCTGAGACGAGATATGAAACGAGTGAATGGGAGTTTCCTAAAGGAAGGAGAAACTCAAATGAGAATGATTTTGATTGTGCTAAACGTGAATTTAAAGAAGAAACTAGTTATGTGGATGAAGATTATGATATTATTACAAATGTATCTCCATTTATGGAAGAGTTTGTTGGTGAAAATAGAGTAAGGTATAAATATATTTATTACATCGGTAAATTAAAAAATATTACTAAGATACCGATAATAGATTCAAAAAATAAAGATCAAATTACAGAAATTAAAAATGTAGCTTGGTTTACAAAGTCAGAATCTCTTCGAATCATTCGAGATTATCATCACAGTAGATCTAAGATAATTGATAAAATTTATAAGTTTATCGATATCTTAAGTGATTCCAGATATAGTTTAATTTCATAATTATTTATAAGATATACTATTAATGATAGATACTTATCACAATATAGATAACCTTGATACTGAAAAGAAGATAAATGAATGTTTAATTCATTATCAAAACCGTGATTTTAAAACGTGGTCTGATATTTATGAAGAATACGATATAATTTCGAAGAAGAATGTGACCGTCTCATATTATGAGACGAATGATTTTTTCAAAGGATCAACAGGGAGTAAATTAAAGAAAATCAAGACAAACTTTATGAAAGAATGTCTACTAGAGAGTTTAAAACGATTGGTTGATATACGTTCTCGTGATGAAAGTAAAGAGTTAAAATCTGAATTAAATCATGATATAAATTCTTATAAGTTGGCTGAAGGTGGTAAAGATACAAAAGATCATTTTATGTATTATCCGGATATTTATGAAGATGATATTTCCGATAAATTGTTTGCCAAAGAAGAATTGAAGAGGCATGTTATACCCGATGAAATGGGATCGATTAAAGATAAATGTGATAGTGATTTTTTCGAGTTAGCGCCCCATCAATTATTTTTAAAAAATTTAATATCACCGAATACTAATTATTATGGGTTGCTCATATTCCACGGTGTAGGTGTTGGTAAATCATGCTCTGGTATATCTATTGCTGAAAATTTCAGAGATATATATGGTAGATCAGAAAATAAAATAATCATCCTCGCTTCAAAGAATATTCGTATAGGATGGAAAAAAACTATATTCGATCCATCGAGAGGTGATAATCAGTGTAGTGGTTCAGATTATTATTATGACGATGACACTGATGATCCAAAAATAGATGAAAAATATGCGAAGAAAAAAATAAAACAATATTATGAATTACACGGATATGCGGCATTTGCTAATTCAGTTAAAAAAATGCTAAAACAGGAATGTAGGCATATTACAGATGAAAATCAAAAGTTACTACATCAGAAAAAACTAATCCGAGATAAATATTCGAATCGAGTATTAGTCATAGATGAGGTTCATAATATAAGGAGTGGTGAATCTCAAAAACAAGGTCGAGATACAATTTATTATATAGAGATGGTGATAAAATATTCAGATAAATTAAGATTAATATTATTAACGGCGAATCCGATGTATAATATAAGTACTGAAATTATATGGATACTAAATATGTTATTACTAAATGATAATAAACCGATAATTTTTGAGAAAGATATATTTGACAAAGATGATAATTTAATAAATAGCGAATTATTAAAAGATAAAAGTAAAGGATATATTTCTTATTTAAGAGGTGAAAATCCAATATCATTCCCCGTAAGATTATATCCGATTCATGATCGTAATAGAATAATTCGATCACCCTCAAATGATCACAATGAACTTGATTTACGTCCTGAATTGGATATATTCTCTAAAGAGTTATCCGATGGGTCGAAATTATCATTTTTAGAATTATATTCTTCAAAGTTGATAGATAACCAATTAAAAATATATACGAATGAATGTAATTTTCCTGAGGATACAAGTAATTTACAAATAAATACAGAGAATATATTATTACAATTATCCAATATAGTTTATCCAGGTCAAAGCGAATCATATAATGATTTATATGGAGAGAATGGATTAATGAATACAATGAATCTTGTAAAAAACGAATATTCTTATCAGAGTGATACATTAGAGCATTATAATGAATATTTCCATAGGGATCTAATAGGTAAATATTCTGCTAAAATAGAGAGTATTTTAGAAATTATTGAAAATAGTGATGGAATTGTATTTATTTATAGTAATTGGATTAATTCAGGTGTTATACCGTTAGTATTGGCGTTAGAGCAGAATGGATATACAAAACACGATGGTAAAGAAGTTTTAAAAGGTTCGAAAAAAATAGAGAAAATATCTATATCTGGTAAATATTATTCAGATTATTCTGATAAAAAAAACTTTACCAAGGCAAATTATATGGTTATCGCCGGTTCTGGGATCGGTACAGACAATTTAGAAGAAGAACTGAAAATAGTGACATCGGATGAAAATAAAAATGGCAATAAAATTAAGGTAATAATAGGATCATCGGTTGCTTCAGAAGGTTTAGATTTTAAAAATATAAGAACAATTCATATTTTAGAACCGTGGCATAATATAAATAAAGTAGAGCAGGTTATTGGTAGGGGTATTCGCAATTGCTCTCATAAAAATTTAAAGAATAAAGAGAGAAATGTAACTATTTATTTACATTCGTCTAGTATACCTGAGAAAGAGAGTATTGATATTTATTTATATAGATATTCAGAGAAGAAAGCCAGGCAAATCGGTGAAATAGAAAATATATTAAAAAGCAATGCGTTAGACAAATATTTATTTCAAAATGGTAATCATTTTGATAAAAATGATATAGATATGATAAAAGTTAAACCCGCATATAGGAAAACCAAGACATTTATGCATGATAGGTCCGATAAAGAATATAGTCGAGTTTGTTCTTTCTCTTCTAATTGTAATTATATGGAAAAAGATAAGAAAACTATTTACGAAATCGATGATGATAATAAATACGATACATTCCAAATTAATTATAGTTCTTCAGTTATCGAAATATATAAAAAAAGAATTCATAATTTATATAGAAAATCAATATCTTATACATTTGATGAACTGAAGAATACCTTATCCACAAACAAAGAAATATATGATAATTATTTATATCACGCTCTAAAAGAAATGCTTTCGGATAAATATATATTACACAACTCCAACGGTGACAAAGGATATTTAACACGTTCTGATAAATACTATCTGTTCCAACCCTACTATAATAATGATAATTTATTACCGACATATTATCGATTAAATAAAGGTCGTATAAATCATATTGAATATGAGATAAAAAAAAAAGATAAACAGATAAATACATTCCTCTATGAAAAACATAAATTCACAACCGATAAAATTAATAAATCATTTAATAATCTTATTAATTTCGAGTATAAATACAAAGTAAATGAAAAAACAACCGACAAACCAGAAGTAAAAATATCGGTCGAGACCACTGTTTTTGGTATTTTAGGATTCATGAGGAATAATACAACAGATAATCCTATAACAATAGATAATCCTATAACCATATCTTATAGATTTGATAGATTATTGATCGATGATAAATTAGTAATAGGATATTCAGTATTATTACATTTGAAAGAACAGTTAAGTGAATCAGAGATTATTTTTGATAAAGATATGTTAAATATTCTAGTTGAATGCTTACAAAAATTATTCATTTACTATGATGGTAATAAATATTATTATCGAGATACATGGCGTAGAGAATCAAATGATGATTTAGTAGGTTTCTTTCTATATCATAATAATGATAGGAAACCTCTTTACTATAATTATTTAAATCGTGTAATCGAAATATTTAATAAAGTAGATGAAATCGATATTGTAAGGATGATAAAGGCGAATCAAACGAGTAAATCACTCTCGGTAAGCGGTTCGTGGGGCTTCTTGACTTATTCGGAAAGAATCATGTATAATGACGCTACATTTAATTACAACGGAATCGTATTGAAAGTTATTAAATCAAGCGATAAAATTAAAAAAAAATATATTTACCCTACGGGACCCGGTATTATTATTCAGGATCAAGCAACCGGTGCCTGGATAGGTCGATCAACCTATAAGTTCATCTTGGATGAATTCCCTGATATATTTTATTCTCTAAATGAGAAAGATAAAGAATTTTTACAAAAATATGGAGAGAAACTTAAGGGTGAGAAAAAAGGCAAGCGGTTCCTAGTTTGCTTTATTGAATGCTGCCTACGAATGAAAAATTTATGTATTCAGAATGATTTAATTTTCATGAAATATTATTAGACATCATCTACCTCCGCTGGCGCCTCTGGGTCCACTGCCTCTGCCTCTGGCTCCACTGCCTCTGCCCCTGCCTCTGCCTCCGCTGCATCCCTTATTTGCTCCACCGACATGCCACTCAGTGTTGATAACCATTCTTTAGGTGGTATTTCTTCCAACTCTGATATCGCGTTATAAACAATTAGCAGTCGGTCAGCGTCAGTGAGTTCGATACCTTCCTCGGTACATTCGACTTTGATCCAATCGGTCACCACTTGCTCCTTTATTTGTTCTTCTATGTAACCCGCATCCAGTGTTGATAACCAGTTTTCAGGTATTTCGCCATCAAACCAATCTATCACATCATCAACAATTTGCTTGAGTTTATCTTCAGTGAGGTTGATACCTGCATTGGTAAATTGTTGTTGTTGGATAAAATCGATCACATCTTGCCCTCTCTCTTGATTCCTCCCTAACTTCTGTATATCTGATAAGATATCTTCTGCCATACTGTGATCTCCATTAGCATCCCCCTCCTGCAGTATTGATAACCAGTTTTCAGGCGGTATTTCTTCAAACCAATCTATCACCTCATCAACAATTTGCTTGAAGTTATCGTCAGTGAGATAGATTTTTTCGGCTTTACTTTTTTGTCGGATCCAATTGACCACCTCATATGTCGCTCCCTCTGTCGCTGCCGCTTGCTCTACACCCGACTTCTGTATTTCTGATAAGATATACTCTGCTATCCCATCAGTATTTTCAGTCAACTTTGATTTCCAAGTGATGCGTTGATGGCGGTGTTCGGAAAACTGATTCACCGCTTCATCAACAATCCTCTCGAGGTTATCGTCAGTGAGATCGATTTTTTCGGCTTTACTTTTTTGTTGGATCCAATTGATCACCACCTTCCTCCCAAATGAGATCGGGTACCGTGAATCCGTCCCATCTGGCATCTTGTGCCGCCGAGTCTCCATTAATATGTAAAATTCTTTTGCCCTATTTATCTCTGAATCGACTATGTCGACCGCTCCATGATCACTCAACTTTGATTCCCACAGTGAGGGCGGGTGGTTGGTAATCAAAAAAAACATCACTTTATCACCAACCTGTTTGAGGTCACCTTCAGTGAGTGGAATTTTTTTATCGGTAAATGTTTGTTTGATCCACTCGATCACCTTCTTCTTTTCTTCATCAAGGTAAGGGATAACTTGATACTCGTTATAATCATCTCCTTCTCTATACACTTTCAGCAGTTCGGTAACCCGTTTGGGGTCCAGGTCGGATATTTCTCTGCCGGTATTAGTTGTGATCCAATCGGTCACCACATCTTCGATAGTATCGGAATCCAGTTGTGGTTCCGGTTCTCCTAGTCCTGACGCTTCCTCTACCGCTGACCCTAGTCCTGACGCTTCCTCTACCGCTGGTCCTGGTCCTGACCCTGGTCCTGATCCTGACTCTTCTATTAATCGGTTTACAGGGGCTACCGGACCCTCATTAATGAGGGTCCACTTTAGAAATAACATAGGTTTAGCTCGTTTTACAGGTTTTACAGGTTTAGCATGTTTTACAGGTTTAGCATGTTTTACAGGTTTTGGGGGTGTGGGTGAACGTGCCATTTATGATTATAACTATAATAAATTTATATATCAAATTTGATATAAATTTGATATAAATTTGATATATAAATTTATTATATCTAAACTTGTATTACAATGGATTACGTAAAAGATCAATTGCTAACAACGACAATTCTTTTAAGATCAAAGGATATTTCCGGAACAAAAAACATAGATGGACTCTTAAAACATAAATTAAAAAGTGAGTATGAAAATGTATGTAATAAACATGGATATGTTGTAAAAGATTCTTTACAAATAACTAATAGATCAATCGGTAAATTAGTGAATCATAATAATGAAAGCATGATAGAATATCAAATTACAATAAAAACAGGGGTTATTTATCCGTGTGAAAAGGATATTTTCACTTGTAAAATAGATAATATTACAAAAATGGGTGTCATCGGTTATTTATCATCTGGCGATTATGATATTGAAACTAGTCCGATTATATTTATAATACCAAATGAATATATAGATGATATGGTTGGTTTATCTAAGGGTAAAAATATAAATGTTACGGTTTTACAAAGAAGGATTAAATATAAGTCACGTCAAATCCAAGTTGTCGGTAAAATATTATATTAATTATATCATTACTATTATTATTAATGGACAAGCGGAAATTTTTATATTACAATTTATGCAATATTGACAAAAATAAGCGGGTAATTATATATAAATATATAAATGAAAATGAAATACAACATAGTGAAAATTCCAATGGATTATTATTAAATTTATCACAATTGGATAGTAAACATGTTGATTTTTTGTATAATTTATATAATTTAGAAAACCAGACACACGATTCTGATTTTCAGAATATTGTACGACAGCTCAAAATAAAAACCCCGACACCTATCGCGAAGGTTTATAAAGATTATAAGTTAAATGCCTTGGAAAAACTAATATTATCTTATAGTCACTAAAAATTTGATTTAAAAATATATTACTCTGTTTAAGAAAGCAAATGATATTTGATTTATTAAGTGTAAATGGAGATTGTAAGTTTACAGATAAAATAAAAGAGAGTAGTTATGTTGAAAGCATATCGTCTTCTTTCGACACTGTCTTATTAAATCAATCAAATGATCCTAGGAAGTATCATAATATAATATCGTGTATTATATCCGAATTTGATCCTATGATCCAGGCGCTGGATACGTGTGAGAGAAAAATATATTTATCTCAGAAAATAATGGATATCTGTTCTAAAATAGATGAATCGGATTCTAATTATCATGATTATAATTTCAATGAAAAGATAATGAAATCTCATCTTATTCAGCAAGGATTACAAAGTAAACGGGATAATCATATTTCATCGATCTATTATCTAAATGAATTTTATAAGAGACATTTTGTAATTGTTCATCAAAATATCGCATATGATACGAGTCTTAAGAATTATCCAAAAGTTTATTTGCTCCTAGGTAATAACAAACGTGTACAAATCATTGATGAATTGTCATTTTCTGATAAAGGTAATCTATCTCAATTACACGATAAGGTTAACTTACTAATTGATATTAAGAAAGATATGAAATCCGTCTATAATATGTTTCTTGATCCACTCTCAAAGTGTAAGATGGATGATCTTAAGGTGATTGCTTTAGAATGTGATATTCCATTGAAAGATGGTAAAAAGAATAAGGTGAAGAGTGTCCTATACGATGAAATTAATCTGTATAAACTAAATAAATAAATCAGGTTTGATCCTCCTTCCAGTATTGCATCAACCTCTTTCCTCATGCGAATAATTTCAGGTTCGAATGTCATGTATTGATTTCATCCTGCATAGTTATATTTATATAGTTATATTTATATATATATAGATATATTTAATAAATTTGATTTTTTATGAGTTATTTAAAATAATAACTTCTAGTGACTATATATATATATAATGAATATCTTAACAACGAATCGGAAAGGAGGTCCTTCTGAAACAATAGAGCAATTTATGAAAAGGTCTATTGTTTCATCTGCATATGAATTAGAATGGATATATGGTTCTCATCCTCGAAATGCCTTATTAAAATCCGAATTTTTAAATGTTTTGGATTATTTAAGACAAACTTATAAATATAAAGGTGAAACGAATGATTTAGACATCAGGTCTCAATTTGTAAAATTAGATAAAAGTGGATTATCAAATATAAGATGTACTATTTCAGGTGTTCAGAATATCAAAAAGTATTGTAAGACGAATTCGATAATTGATATTCCTACGGTAACATTTATGAAAAAAGTTTCAAATAAGGATGATAAAAATCCAAGTCTGAGTTTTGATCAGATTATAAATACGGATTTTAATTTCCGAATTAATCTAAAAAAGGAGACTGATCTTAAATATGATGATCCCGAAGTTGTAAAGTTCAGGGATTCATTAAAAGAATCTTTAAAATATTATCGTTATAAGAAGCGATATTCGTTTGTGACGCCTGATAATTTATTTAGGATTGATTTGACGGCTGTAAAAAGCAATTCGTATAATCCAAAACGGAAGACGTATAATCTCGCGAAGAATTTAGTTGATTCTCGTATTTTAGCAGGTAGAGAAATATATGAATTAGAAATAGAATATATAGGATATTCAGGGATCGGCAAGAAGGCTATCGATGAATTTTCAAAGCGAGTTTATTCTGAATGGTCTGACGAAGGATTAAGTGAAAGTGAATATGAAGCACAGATTGCTCTTATAACAAGGCATGACGATAGTGTTTCTTTTACTCCTGGATCAGGATCAAACTATTATGTTGGTCAAGATCATTCTGGATACGATCATTCTGGATACGATCTTGTTTCTGAACATGATTTGCCCGTACAAAATGAGATGAGTTCTGGATCTTTTAGTGATTTAAATGATCAGGTTAAATATCAGGTGGAGCATCATAGTATGAATACGCCGTGGGCTTCGGCGGCAAACTTGCGAGGTGATCCGATGGAATTAATATACATGAATTATTGGTATCCAGATAAACAATGGTTATTCTGGTTGATAAAAGATAATGATAAACAAATATTATTCGATGGTATCAATGAAAATTGGACTGATGATTATGTTGATGCTCCGAAAAATAAAACGTATATTAAATATACGGTCTACCCTCCTCCAACCGAAAATGATAAATTAAGACATGGAGTTTATGATAAAATATATCGTGAAGAACTTTTAAAGGGATTTGATGGTATGTTTTATGTTCCATTTATGTTAGTTTATGGACTCGAAGATCATGATAAGGATATCACATCTAAAGGAGATAAAGCGGAAACATCTAAAGGGGATAAGGCGGGCGCATCTAATATTCCTTCATGGGGTCCAAAGGGTCTCAGTCATTTAAGTAAAGATAAACGTTTCGTAGATGTAATAAATAGTAAATTGAGTGATTTGATAGGTCATTTATTAAAAACGATAAATAATACGAATCTAATGGTCGGTAAGAGAAAAAGCGAAATTATATTAAACGAATATAAAACATTATCGGAACAGAATGGTCCGCGTGTTAATTTTGTTGGTCCTCAGCCAGTATCGATGGGTAAGGAAATGTTAAATCCTGATTATCCTCATAATATTTTAAGAGGATATGTTGTAACGGATAAGGCAGATGGTATAAGAGCTGAATTATTCATTGATAAGAATTCCGACGGTTATTTAATTACTCAGAAAAAGCAAATAATTTATACTGGATTATCTTTTAGGGGTGTTGGTTCATGTATTTTAGACGGTGAATATATTACAAAAGATAGAAAAGGTAAGGAAATAAAATTATTCATGATATTTGATATTTACTATATGGATTCAGGTGAATATCCAAATCATCCTTACACATTACCATGGTTCCCTAAGAAGCGTAATTTACCTTCTCGTTATGAGATCCTTCATAATTTTAAGAATAAAGTTGATATTTCTGTTGCCAAAATAGATTCAATGAGAGATGGTATTTATTCGATGAATTGGTCTAACTCTGATAAGGATGTAGATATGAAAGATACAATACGAATTGGTTATAAGCAATATTATGATGGACCTAAAACTCTAAAGAAAGATAAAAACGATCCCACTAAATATACGAACCTAAAAGGTATCGGTAAAATGAGTAAAAAAATTCTAGACTTGGATAAAAATGATAATTATGAATATTCACTCGATGGTCTAATTTTTATGCCGATGAATTTACCTGTATCTTCCAATAATGAAGATATGGTCGTTGATAATATCGGCGTTACATGGTATCAAAATTATAAATGGAAACCGCCCGAGGAAAATACAATTGATTTTAGGGTGAAATTTGTAAAAGATGAAATTAAAGGAAAGCGTGTTCATAAAATAACATCATTTACGAAAAATAGAAAGACAATTAAATGTCATCAAGTGCATCTGAATGTGGGATATGATATTAATAAAGACATATCTACTGATTTTACATGGAAGATTATGGGTTACGATAATCGTAAAAAGACTGAAATACTTTTCAACCCTCCATCTGAGAAAGATTCTATTCATATTTGTAATATCCCATTAATAAATGATAAATTAATATGTATAAAAGATAAAACTGTGGTCCAAGACGGATTAATTTATGAAATGAGATACGAACCTAATAATCCATTCGGTTATCAATGGATTCCTCTAAGAGTTCGTGATGATAAAACTAGACCTAATGATAGTCATACGGCATCTAACGTTTGGAAAACAATTCAGTTTCCCGTTACAGAATCTCATATTACAGGAAAACTAGATGAGATTAACACGTCTATACTGAAAGAGGAAAGTGATTATTATATTGAAAATCCTGATTCGGATGCCGATCTCTCAGTGAGATCGTTTCATAACTATTTGAAAGATAAACTAATTAATTCTGTCATATCCGGCAAGAGTGGTCCTATATCTATTTTAGATACATCTATCGGTCGTGGCGGTGATATTAACAAATATTTCCGTGAAGAGAATAATATATCATTCTTTTTAGGATTGGATATTTCATCTGATATCAATAAGGCAGCAAAGAGATTCTATCTCAAGGGTGATAAAACCAAAGTATTATTCTTACAGTATGATACAAGTAAATCGATTTCAGGTGGTTCAGCATGTGTTGGAGATCATATAGAGAGAAATAAATTACTTATTGATATTTTATATGGTCGTCAGAAATCATTACCCAAGGAACTACGTCTTTTAGTCCCGAAATATAAGGGATTAGGTAAAAAAGGATTTGATTTGATATCTTCACAATTCTCTATTCATTATTATTTCAGTGATGAGATGACGTTAAGAAGTTATATTCAAAATATATCTGAAAACATAGTAAAAGGAGGTAAGTTTATAGGAACTTGCTATGATGGGCAAAAAGTGTTTAAAAAATTAGAGACTCAGAAGGACGGTCACTTGGAGATGATTGATGAATTTGGTAATCGTGTTTATTCGATTACTAAAAAATATGAGATA
>Ga0307998_1001169_pt1 | contig 14303 bp, 10 predicted proteins | sample Davwhametageno37_FD_203147 | JGI IMG/M metagenome (GOLD analysis project Ga0307998, IMG submission 203147) | Marine microbial communities from Davis Island wharf, Antarctic Ocean - #37 | ecosystem: Environmental > Aquatic > Marine > Unclassified | place: Antarctic Ocean: Davis Island wharf... | reverse complement strand
CCTTGTGCTCCATCTGAACCTTGTGCTCCATCTGAACCTTGTGCTCCATCTGAACCTTGTGCTCCATCTGAACCTTGTGCTCCATCTGAACCTTGTGCTCCAGTAGGCCCTTGGGGTCCGGAACCTTCAATGGCACTAAGCGGAATAGAGTCATCTGGATATTGAGCGTAGAAATTACCACAGATATCAACGCGCCCGGTTGAGTTGAAACTCACATCGCCAGATACACTTAATTTTCCATTTAATGAGATGTCTTCGGTAACAATTGATGTATATTGATTAACAGTTGTATTAATAATAGTTATGTCATTTTGATTAGTAACGGTTAAGTTACCAGTAATATTAACTGAACCACTAACATCAATATTACCATCTGTAGAAAGCGTTCCGATAAACGTCGGAGAAATTAAGTCTGCCTTAATGTTTAAGGAGGCATCAGTAGCTGCCAAATCTGCCTTCAAGTTCAATGACACATCAGTAGCTGCCAAATCTGCCTTCAAGTTCAATGAAGCATCAGTAGCTTCCAAATCTGCCTTCAAGTTCAATGACACATCAGTAGCTGCCAAATCTGCCTTCAAGTTCAATGAAGCATCAGTAGCTGCCAAATCCGATTTTAAGTTCAATGAAGCATCAGTAGCTGCCAAATCTGCCTTCAAGTTCAATGAAGCATCAGTAGCTGCCAAATCTGCCTTCAAGTTCAATGAAGCATCAGTAGCTGCCAAATCCGCTTTTAAGTTCAATGACACATCAGTAGCTGCCAAATCTGCCTTCAAGTTCAATGATACATCAGTAGCTGCCAAATCCGCCTTAAGGTTCAATGATACATCAGTAGCTGCCAAATCCGCCTTAAGGTTAAATGACACATCAGTAGCTGCCAAATCTGCCTTCAAGTTCAATGACACATCAGTAGCTGCCAAATCTGCCTTCAAGTTAAATGACACCTCAGTAGCTGCCAAATCTGACTTCAAGTTCAATGACGCATCGGTAGCTGCCAAATCTGCCTTCAAGTTCAATGATACATCAGTAGCTGCCAAATCTGCCTTCAAGTTAAATGACACCTCAGTAGCTGCCAAATCTGACTTCAAGTTCAATGACGCATCGGTAGCTGCCAAATCTGCCTTCAAGTTCAATGATACATCAGTAGCTGCCAAATCCGCCTTAAGGTTCAATGACACATCAGTAGCTGCCAAATCTGCCTTCAAGTTCAATGACACATCAGTAGCTGCCAAATCTGCCTTCAAGTTCAATGACACATCAGTAGCTTCCAAATCTGACTTCAAGTTCAATGATACATCAGTAGCTTCCAAATCTGCCTTCAAGTTCAAGGAGGCATCAGTAGCTGCTAAATCTGATTTACTAGATATGGCGGTGGAAATTGTTTGTTCCGCATTTTTTGCTCGGGTAATTTCATCCGACAAATTGAATGAAATATCATCTACGTGATCTTTGTTAGCTTTATTATCGTTATCTCCTATGATTGCTGATATAGGAATAGAATTATCTGGATATTGTGCGTAGAAGTTACCACATACATCAACATTACCATTCAAAGTAGTTTCACTATCTACGTATAATCCACTATTTAAAGACACATCTCCAGATACACTTAATTTCCCATTCAATGAGATGTCTTCAGTAACAATTGATGTATATTCATTGACTGTTGTATTAATAATAGTTACATCATTTTGATTAGTAACTGTTAAGTTACCGGTAATGTTTACTGAACCACTAACATCAACATTACCATTCATGGAAACATCATTCAACAAAGAATTACCAAGAACAGTCAATGTAGACCTTAAATTAGCAGCTTTATATACATCCAATGTAGATCTAAATATGGCTTCTTTAGATACATCCAATGTAGAATTAATAATTGTTGACTTAGATACAGTCAACGTATCATTAACTTCCAATGTGCTATTCATAGTAGCCGCACTATCTACGTATAATCTACTATTAAAAGACACATCACCACCAACGTATAAATCTTGATTGAGACTCAAATCTGTGTTAATATCTGCTAATCCAGTAAGTCCTTGTGCTCCAGTTGGTCCATCAGCACCATCTGAACCTTGTGCTCCAGTAAGTCCTTGTGCTCCAGTAAGTCCTTGTGCTCCATCTGAACCTTGTTCTCCAGTTGGTCCTTGTGCTCCAGTTGGTCCATCAGCACCATCTGAACCTTGTGCTCCAGTAGGTCCTTGTGATCCGGCACCTTCAATTGCACTGAGAGGAATAGAATTATCTGGATATTGTGCGTAGAAGTTACCACATACATCAACATTACCATTCATAGAAACATCATTCAACAAAGAATTGCCAAGAACCGTCAATGTAGACCTCAAATTAGCAGCTTTATATACATCCAATGTTGATGATAATGTAGCTTCGTCAAATACATTCAATCTAGATCTAAATATGGCATCTTTAGATACATCCAACGTAGAACTAATAATAGTTGATTTAGATACAGTTAAGATATCATTAACTTCCAATGTGCTATTCATAGTAGCCGCACTATCTACATATAATCCACTATTTAAAGACACATCTCCAGCTACACTTAATCTCCCATTCAATGAGATGTCTTCAGTAACAATTGATGTATATTGATTGACGGTTGTATTAATGATAGTTATATCATTTTGATTGGTAACTATTAAGTTACCAGTAATGTTTACTGACCCGCTAATATCAAGATCACCGTTCATGGAAACATCATTAAACGAAGAATTGCCAGTAACAGACAAACTCGCATTTAAAGTAAAATCCTCATTATCTGATATTAAACCCGTAGGTCCTTGTGCCCCAGTAAGTCCTTGTGCTCCAGTAAGTCCTTGTGCCCCAGTAAGTCCTTGTGCCCCAGTAAGTCCTTGTGCCCCAGTAAGTCCTTGTGCTCCAGTAAGTCCTTGTGCTCCAGTAAGTCCTTGTGCCCCAGTAAGTCCTTGTGCTCCAGTAGGTCCATCCGCCCCATCTGAACCTTGTGCTCCAGTAGGTCCATCTGGTCCATTTCCAACAATCGAAGATAACGGAATACTATTTGGTTGAAAATTCACATTACCATTAAAAGTGGTATCTCCGTCTACAAATAGATTTGAATTGAATGAAACATCACCTGCGACTATTAAGCCATAGTTCAAACTTAAATCACTTAATCCGATATTCGCGTCTTGAATATCTTCATAATCATCTTCATCATTTCCATAAATATCTTGAGTTGTAATATTTTTTCCAGATTTTCCATTAATAGTCTCACCTGACTCCTGTGCAATACTTAACCAATCTTGTAATCTAATATTTCCAGATACTAATGTTCTGTCATTACCAATTGATGCGATCTTGGAATTGATATCAATCAAACTACGTAATGACTTAGGTATTGTTATTGTGGCTCTTTTTCTGAACTTCAGTTTATCATCTGAACCAATATCTATTTTGTGATTGTCGCCTATCCATAATGAATTATTTGATAGATATAAATCACGTATCTTAAATTCAGGTGAACCGATATCAACGGTTTCATTTACCGTAGGATATATATGGCTGTTAAAATATGAGTTATTACCCACATACAAGTCATTATTTAAAGACACGTCATCAGATACACTTAATTTTCCATTTAATGAGATGTCCTCAGTAACAATTGACGTATATTCATTTACGGTTGTATTAATAATAGTTATGTTATTTTGGTCGGTAACTGTTAAGTTACCAGTAATGTTTAACGACCCGCTAATATCAACATCACCGTTCATTGATACATCATTTATAAATCCTGTAGAATCATCCGATATATTTTGTGTTTTTGTAGTTAGGTAGTTGAGACGGTCTTCCACATTTATAGTAAGGTCTTTTATATATTTAAATTTTGAGTTGCTAATATCATAGTAAACGTCATTATCTTTGATACGTATTTCTCTAGAATTAATACTAAACTCTGGTGTTGTAGCATCACCGTATAAATCAAGGTTATTATTATTACGTAATGACACAGTTCCACTTACATCTATAAAATTAGTAAAATATGACTGTTTTAATTTATTCGAGCTCGATGACGCATCTAACCACTCGCTCATTTATATAATTGGTATATTTATATTTGGTTATATTTACTAATGTGATAATATTAGTAAATATAGTCTAAATTTACAATTCTGTATTCATATGTAATTTTTAAAATTGCAATATTTGCCCATTTACATTCATTCCACCATTGACATCTAATACTTTATTATTATATACATCAAATAGACCAGGATATAATCCATAATATATCATACTTGAACCGCTATTATATGTGGATTCTTCTTCATCACCAGACACGTCTTCCATCGTATTCGTAAATATAAATGATCCATTACCCGAAATACACATACTATTTATGCTTGGTAATCTCAATACATCTTCATTTCCAAATGAATAAAATGCCTTTTCATTAGGTACACTTTTCCATATACTTCCTCCATCTTGTGTATATAAAATAACTCCTTGTGTACCATTATTGTACGTTCCTATAGCTAATCCATTTCCATCCGATAGCATATTAATACGGGTTATAACATATTCTGTTATACTTATGTTATCTATCATAATATTAGATACAACATTCCAACTAGTACCACCATTTACGGTATATGATATTATATCCACACCGCCAGCAACCGCATTATTATTGGTGTATGCCGAAACTGTTTTATATGTGCCTGTTGTTATACTTGTTTCTAGTACTGGAATAGTTGTAGAATAGTTTACGGTTTGGATACCATTTCCAACAAAATACACTTTAATTCCATAGCCATCAGACGCAACTACATCAGATATATTATTCGAAATACTACTTAATGTTGTTAAATTTGTAAAATTGGTATCTACTGTAGTATAATATATATTGTTTTCAATTGAGCCTGTCGCTTTACCGCTAATTAAAATTCCTATATCACTAGTTTCAAAATTGTTAACATATATAGATGTGGTTGTTAAATTATTAATGTTTGTATTAACCAAATCTATCGTTTTACTTGAAAAATCGTAACGATGAATGCGCGCATTAGATGATAATGTATATGCTTTATCTCCTACCATAAAAACGTGCATATCATTGGTTCTTAATGTGTCGGTATTTTCTACAATTACCTTAGTCCATGTTTTACCCGAATCCATAGAAGAAAACCCAATTGTTTCATAATTCGTATCATCATCTATTTTTGATTCACGTCTTCCTGTGGTAAATACGTAATTTAAAAAATCTTTAGATGAACGTATATCAGTTAACTTAGACGTATGTTTTATTATGGAATGAAGTTCTCCATTACCGATTCTGGTTGGTCCATTAATATCCATAACATAATTATTTAATCTGGGTGCGTATGTATTAATGCCTGTAGTTGTGCGATATACTACAGTATCTTTATTTGAAACATAACTTTGAGAAGGTATAAATGATATATCAGTGGTAGAAAGTCCAATCATTCCCATGGAGCGAGAACTATCCTTTACATACGCACCTCCGCATATAGAGAGACCCTTAACATCAGGAGTTAATAAATGAGTGAATGTAGTGCTTGAATTATCTATTGCGACACTAACCGACGCAGTTCCCGTTTTTAATTGAGTATCATTATAATATTCATAAAGGAAGGGTTCTGACAAACTATTATCATATATAGTAAATGGTTCATTCTTCAGTTTTGTTGTGACCCCTCGTTGAGAAATAGCTACTGCGGAACGAAGTTTTGTAGAATCAAATGACTGTATTATAACATCACCTTCATTCGCACTAATATCAATATCGCCACTAATACTTGTAATAAACGTAGAATTCTCAGATGCCAATACAATATCTCCACTAACACTTGTAAGATATATAGATTCGGAATTTAATGATATGTCACCACTAATAGTAGTAATTGTTGTAGCGAGTTGACTTGTTATGTAGGTTCCCATATGAGAGTTTATACTATTGATACTACTATCAAATGAAAATATACAATTTGATGTATCCGATGTAATTTTAGAACGAGGGATAGAAGATGAATTACTGATGTCTTTATAGAAGAATCCGATACTTGCCATATTATCACTTGTATCCATTACGATACCGGAGTCGTTTATATTTTGAGCCACTATGTTTCTTATATGGGATAAATTATTTCTGATAGCAAAACTTTCAACAACCGTAGAACTTATATCAAAAAATGCGTTCGGGTGATTTGTACCAACCCCAATATATTCCTTATTTACATCTGCTGAAATATATGCTCTATAACCACCATCTTCTTCAAAATTCAATGAAATATCTTTATTTGTGCCAATAACATAGTTTGGGGTATACATATTTTTATGAACTACTAACGCCCCGCTAACATCTACATTGTTGCTAACATCTAAATTTCGATGGATTTGTATATCTTTTTTTGCCACAATAGTGTCATCAAATATGTGAGTAGTGACTTTGACTTGTCTTAATATAATGTCATCTGCTACTAATGTACCTAACGAAAGATTGTTTAGTTTATCATTTTTACGAATACCTCCATATTGTTTCCAGGACATATTAACAGTCTTATACAATTAATATGTATTTTTTTTAGAGGTGTCTGACTAAATGAACTCTATTTTACAAACTTGGTTTTCGCAAATGTTTCTATGTTCTCTTTATTCTCAAATAGTAAGTCAGTAATATACTGATAGAAGTTGCGAAATGATCTACGAGATTTTTTCATATCGGCAACAGAAAACCATTTAATTTCTATTTTTTCAAACAGTTTTGATTTGTTTAATACATCGTGTTCCATATTATCCCATAAAAAATGGTGGTTTTGGTTGAAATATTTTGGAAGGTTCTCGTCATAATCAATAAAAAACAAATGAATATGATAATTATTGTGTTTTAGTTTATAAATGCCACCGTTTTTTCGGATAAGTGTTTTTAATTGTGATTTATTTCCTAAAAACCCACTAAGTTCTTCGCTTCCTTCGCGGGTCGCACCTTCAAATGGCGTTTCTTTGTTTTCTAATCTTCCACCAAAGTCGGACCACCCCTTCGCACTTTTCTCCGATGGATTTTCTTTCCCAAATAAAAAATATAATTTATCATTGTGTATAGTAACGGGTAATATACTACCGGCTACCATTATATATTTTTTACATATTATAATTTGATTACTTTTACATTTTTGGATTCATATGTCTCTTCTTCTAATAATTCGTCAGGTACATCATCGGTTTCGTCTAATTGAGGTAGTGTATTATTGGAAATAATATTATAAAACTCAATTACCTTTGGGTTCGCACCAATTTTTTTACTATTAAATGCGGATAAATACAATCCATCTAGTGAGCGAATACGAGATAATGCTACATAACTTTGACCGTATTCAAATATACTTTGTCCGATATCCATTTCAGCCATATTCAATGTAGCACCTTGGATTTTATGGATGGTTAACGCCCACGCCAAGCATAATGGATATTGACCGATTGCTAATGTAGGATATTCTTCAGATTGCCAATGATGTAATTGGATTGTCTTTTCAATACCGTTTGAGAATCTAACAACCGGTAAGATACTACCGTCTGCTAATTCTTTTATATCAATAATAACGCCCTGAGAACCATTACATATAGAGTTATCCATATCCAGATTTACAGTACACATTACAGCCGCTCCTGTTTTTAAACGAAGAACCTGGGCTGAAGGAATGCTATTCATTAGTAAATCTAATTCGTATTTTGTTTCGTTTTCGCTCAAATCACGGCATTTACGGATTATTTCAAATGAAAGTGGTTTGGTAGAATCCATCTGAGTAGTACAATCTGTTTTACGAATAGCCTCTGAAACATACTCCTTTTCAGTTAATCGTTTAAACATCATGGAATTTACATAGTCAGTTTTAGACCTCAATGGAAACAACTTCGTTGGAACACATCCATTCGTTGTCTCAGAATCAAACTTGCGTTTTATATATTTTTCAAGTATTGCTTGTTTATCTTCATCCAGATATCCACGACGAATCTGATGTAAAATGTTTATATACACTGGATCTGTTTGACGGAACATAGTCTTTAATTCAATATGATTTTCTGGTTTAAATACGTTCGTCCATTTTGAAGATTCAAAACAGAATTGACGTGTTTCATCTTCACCAGAAGTACCGACTGGTGGCAATTGAAAGAAATCACCTGTAAATACTACTTGCATTCCACCAAATGGACGAGAATCTTTTTTTATAACTCGCGCTAGTCGTTCAATGATTTCAAATATTTTTTTAGATAACATACTAACCTCATCTAGTATCAATCCTTTTGCCTTCTGCCATCGTCTTACTGTATGTTTATTTCGTAACACATTAGTTACAACTGCTGAATTTTCGCCCTTTGCTAGCTTTATTCCACTCCAAGAATGAAGGGTTCTAGCATTACATTCTAATAATACTGCGGCACATCCGGTCATCGCACATACGGGTATATCTTTTTTTATGCTTGTAGAAAATTCAAGGAGATGTTTTATTAAGTGAGTTTTACCAGTGCCTCCTGGCCCAGTAATAAATAAGTTTTCTCCCTTGACAAATTTTCTATATGCGTATTTTTGTTCTACTGAAAGTTCAGTTATATCCAAACCATTATTCATAGTAGGAGGACTTGTGTTTCCAATATTAATTTGTTTTGTTTCTGATGAATTTGTATCGTCATATTTGAACGCGTCGATGCTTTTCTCAAATTCACTCATTATAGTAGTTTGTATTTTATTAAATTCAAATATAATACTTGAATTCAATTTTTCGGATATTAATCGTGCTCTACCTCTAAGCATAATGAAAAATCGTATCCATTCAATGGTAATGGTGTTCCAATATCACTTACCACTTGAAGATTCAGTTTATGTAGGTCTATTTTACCACTATATCCACGCACATCACTCAATAAAAATCCATTTTGTTTATTTGCGGGTAAATATTCTCCAAATCCATAATTAGCACGGTCTAATGAAATACGAGCAATTATATTTTTGTTGATTAATGAGGATGCGGTTGGTGAAACGAAAGAATTTTGATTTCCTTTGTTAAATTCCTCCAATGCCAAATATACATATCGTGTAGAATTCAAATCAACCAGAAATTCTCCATACGTTAGTGGTTGTCCTTCTGGACCAAATCCATCAGAAGGATCATAATCACTTTCCTGGTTATTAAAGTTATACATAATTGTATAGTTTAAATTACGAAATCCCAAAGCCCATCCAATTTTGGATTTAAAATTGTATTTATCATTAATAGTAAAATCGATTTCCATATTAGAACCAGTTGAATAAAAATATCCTTGATTACCCATAGAGCCTTTTGTATAATAATCAAACCGCAAATCGCTCGTATTCTTTAAACTATTACTTACATAGACATATGACAAATCGGTAGTAGTCGTTGAACTGCCATTTACATACACATCTTTCTCACTTAATAGTTCAACTTTATAATTACCATATATGTCAACTACATAACTTCCTGAGTCATTTACACCTGATACAGAAGGGTGATTGGTATCTCCATATTCAATATAGTTAGGTGTTCCTGATACAAGATTGGTATAATCAGCAGTTAGTGCTAACATAGTAACTCCATCCACTTGGTATACTATGTTTCCGTATTCATCTACAACAATATTTCCCTTGCTGTTTGTAGGAATTCTTTTTATTTTGTCAACTTGATTATTAATAGTTGTCTTTAATTCGTCAATAGTATAATATCCATCAGGTATGACAATGGTATCTACAAATTTATTATCACTATTAATAGAACCAGTGCTTAATTGTGTTAAATATGGTTGCGTGGTATCTACTTCTAGATTGGTAATCTGAAAACTATTGTTACCTAATGAAGCTGATATATTATAAAAAGACATAGGTAGTTCCATATTAGTAACCGTAATGGACTTGACATCATTGATGTGTTCAGGTAATGTAATATTATAGTTTGCCACAGAAAAGTTATTATATTCATCACTAAACTTAGTGTCAATATTTACATATTTGGTTTTTGTAGGTTTGTGAACGTTAGACATAACCATATGACTACCATATTGTTTTACTTTGGGATCTAAAAATAAATCACGTTTATCAAAATACTGGCTCATTGTGTTATATATAATATACTATGTGATAAATTATATATAGTTCATACGTTTATTGCTATAGGTATAGTTTATGGATTTATTAAAAGTTGTATGATTTTGCAATTTTCTTATGCTCGGTACTGGTTTTTACATCTTTCTTGGTCTCCATACCTTCATATAAATCCATATACTTTAATGATTGAGTGATTGTAAATAAAGCGAGAAGAGAAACGAGAATTGTCTGTACTCTACTATTTGCCAAAATATTCTTTAACATTGTATACAACTATACGATAAATTATTTATCAAATAGTTTCTAAATATTCGCAAAATTGAAAATGATTGTTATGAAATAGATGTTAGTAAAAACAACAACAATGTCATCTACATATGACTGTAAATTTTGCAAGCGAAACTATAAAGAAAAGTTTAATTATGACAGACACTTATTATGTTGCGAGTTTGTATTTAAATCAAGACGCGAACATAATAACGAGGTGGATTTATTGGCACCTATTCCAACACAGCACGAAATGTACCAACTAATTCAACATATGTCTATACGTATTGACAAACTTGAGAAAGATAATAATCGATTACAGCAAGTAGCTAAACGAAAATATAATATATTAGAATATTTGAATAATAAAGAAAACTTAGACCGTATGTCAATGACATTTTCAGAATGGATAAAACGTGGGATATTAACAGAAGTTCATAATAGTTTACAGATTGTTTATGATAAGGATTTATTAGAGGGATTGAAACATCTAATGTCTAACGCTATTAATCTACTGGACGCAGATACAGTGCCTATACGAACATTTGATAATTCAACCACATTCTATATTTTCAAATTGGATGAAAATAACACGAAGAAATGGATGAAGATACCAAATAACGATTTGGATAAATATTTACGACGTATTTCAAATCAGTTCTTATATGATTTTAAAACATATTGGTATGACGTCCATAGTGAACAAATTAATACAACTGAAAGATACAATGAGTTATATCTAGATTACCACGGAAAGGTGCTTGGTGGTAATATGTCCGAAGATACTTTATTTCAGAAATTAAGAAAGGATATATTTACACAGGTTAAACATAACCTAAAAAGCATAGTTGAATATACAGCATAAAAAATTGAATTATCACTACCCCCCTATATTTTTTTACATTTACATACAATACAATACAGTATACAATGACTGATTTCGTAGAACAAGTTGAATACCCGGTGCCAACCTACTTGGCTGAGCTCCATCCACACCCACGTGATAATGATATATCATTTGAAGAAGGACCACATATTTATACTGTTCTTGGTGACAGAGGTGGATATACATCTGTGACAACCTGGAATCATTACCATTTTGAAAAGTTTGATTCAGACAAGATTATTACTAATATTTTAAAAAGTAGAAAATGGGATACAGACCCATCATATAAATACTACAAAATGACACGAGAAGAAATTAATAAGATGTGGGATGATAACAGAGACCAAGCAGCAAATGCCGGAACAAGAATGCATTATGATATTGAGTGTTATTACAATAATCAGGAAGTAGTAAATAATAGCATCGAGTTTACCTATTTCCACAAATTTGTGGAGGATTTCAAGGAACTAAAGCCATATCGTACTGAATGGATGATTTATTATGAGGAGTTGAAGTTCTCTGGGTCAGTTGATATGATTTTTGAGAACCCCGATGGAACATTACAAATTTACGATTGGAAAAGATGCAAAGAAATTCAACACGAAAGTAATTTCGGCAAATATTCAACTACTCCGTGTATTTCACACCTCCCGGATACTAACTTTTGGCATTATGCACTTCAGTTGAACGTTTATAGAACTATTCTAGAACATAAATACGGGAAAAAAGTAACCAATTTATATTTGGTGTGTATTCATCCAGATAATCCATATAAGACATATGAGCGCATTGAAGTTCCATTTCTAAATAGTGAAATTAAGGAGTTGTTTGCGTTAAGATTAAATGAAGTTAAAGAACAGAGTTCTAATAAAGACGACTAATAATTTACAGTAAAACGGCATAAACATTACATCTATATAATTATAACAACGATATGAATTTTTTTATGAAACCGATGCGTGAATATATGATAAACCGTATGATATTTTATGCGAATATTGCGATAGTGATTAAACCTATAGCATTTATTGGAGTGAATATAATATGGAGACGTATAATGAAACATATGAATACAAAAGTAATATTACCACCAATAGATATTACAAAAGAATATAATAGTAAACACACTACTGCGTTCTTGGAAACATACAAACAATCCAATATTGATATGAATTCAAATATAGATAAAGAATTTTATTCCAAAGACGACTATTCAACAACAATGAAAGATATTAATAATGAATTAGAAAAAAAGTGGAAACTGAAAACATTGATAGAACACACACCCAAAGGGAATATTATTATGTTTTATGACCCATATAAACAAGGGTTTTCATATTATTCGGATTCACAACCTATTTCTTATACAATCTTAAATGCGGTTGCTATGAAATATGTCAAAATGTATAGATGTAGAGATTTTTTCGTGGATGATGAAACAACCCCTGAAAAAGAGCCTTCACCATTTATACAAATACATATTGTTGAAAAGAAGAAGACAAAAGACGCAGATAAAAATAGTTATGGTAAATCAATGTTTAAAGATGCGCCTTTCGCAAAACTTAAGAGAAACAAACCATCGAGTTCAACCACAAAAAAGGGGGATGATAATAAGTCAAGTAAACCTGAACGTGTTTATTATCGTAACAAGTTTATATCATTAGGACCTGTTAGGAATTATTCAATTATTCAACCAATCAAAAAAGAAAATAAGCTGAATGGGTTCCAGACAAATTTACTTAATGGGGTTACTAGTGAGTCTAAGCTTCAGACGCAGGTAATGAATTATAAAGATTTTAAATTAAAACAGAAGAAATAAGAGATGTTTATTTGTTTTCGGATTGACTTTTTTTCCATGCTAAATAGCCAATACTTTTTTCATATTGATATGTCATCCCGAGATGGTCTTTGGCAATATGGTAAGCCTTAACCTCTTTCGGTGAAAGACTTTGTAAATAAGCTTCTAATTCTGGGTCCGGATTTGACATTTCAAATAATACAATAATATATGTTGTATTATTTACATATTTTCAATTTTATAATCCTGGTAATGGTGCTCCACGTGTTGGTCTCTCAGTAACCACATCGTTTTCCTGACAAGCATCAGTTAATAGTTCGGTATACTGTCCGCTAGAAATAGGAAGATATTCCTCCTCGGGACGTACACTTTCACACAGTTCACAAGAACTGGTGGTAGTATTTATATTAGTGCAAGAAGAGTCATCTGGGTTGTTTCCCTTTTTAATTTCCAATACTGTCTTCTTTATTTTGTTAGTAATGTATGTGCTTTGGTCGGAAGTGTTATTATTTACATCTGGTTTTACAGAGGTGTGTGGTTGAGGACGACGCACCCATCTATATTTTGAACTTAACATACCGGAAGTACCCATAACGCTTTTTTTGATAGTTTTTGAATCTTCCGTGCTTGTTACAGAAGACATTACTACTGGAACATTATTATAAGTTCCACAACATCCACCGTGCCCTTGCTGTAAGGTTCTAGGTAATGAACGAGATAATGATGTTTGCCCTACATAACCTTGGTTGCGAAACACACCATTAAGTGAAAATCCTTGAGTACTACCCACACTCATATTATTATATTTTGTTTGTGTCTTTCTTTTTAGTGTAGCAATAGACATAGTATATATTTATGAGTATATATTATCTAAAACCATTGTTTTATAAAACCTCCATCCATCCGAGCATTTCCTGTAAATGTTGGACTATCCTTAGGTGCTTTTAAATCTAAGTCAGCATCAATTTCGGTGCTCCCTCCAATTGATAGCCATTGTGTCCCGTCATATTTACGCATATAATTATCAGTTTTACTAATGAATATTTGGTTAAGTCTGGGTTCTGTGATTTCACTAACGTCATCTCCGGTAGTTATCATTTTTTCAAGTCCTTTTCTACCAATGTATGTATAAATACTTAATACCGGACGATTATTACTGTTTATTTGAAATGCTGAGTTAGTTTGTGTACCATTTGTAAAATTATCAACATCGGAAAATAGGATAATTC
>Ga0307998_1001166_pt1 | contig 14317 bp, 18 predicted proteins | sample Davwhametageno37_FD_203147 | JGI IMG/M metagenome (GOLD analysis project Ga0307998, IMG submission 203147) | Marine microbial communities from Davis Island wharf, Antarctic Ocean - #37 | ecosystem: Environmental > Aquatic > Marine > Unclassified | place: Antarctic Ocean: Davis Island wharf... | reverse complement strand
ATACAACCTATTTACAGCAATATTTAAAAGACTTTTCAGATTATAGATTACTCAACGAAACCAACCTGATGTTTTCCATCAATGAGTGGCTTTCCGTTAGTCTCGATCTAGAATACAGGTTCGATAGCGACCCGCCCTCTATTCTAAAAGACACCGATTTTAACACCAATTTTGGATTGGTTTTTAGTTTGTAACCCGAATTATTTAATTAAAACAAAAGCATAATATTATTACTTCTTCATCCACTCCGGTAAAAGGTTTTCATTGTTTGTTTTCTTCGCAAGTCGAATTGCTTCTTTTATTGCATCTTGTGTAGATTTGTGTTCTAATCCAGCGTCATCTTTTCGCAGTTTTGCGCATAACACATAGTTTTCAATGGCTTTTTCGTATTCTTTTAACTGCTCATAACAAATTCCCAATCTAAAAGGGAATCCCCCTAATTTAGGTTCTAGTTTAAACCCTTGTGTTAAAATGTTAATAGCAGCTTTAAATTCGTCTGTTTCTATGAGAATATTTCCAATCTCAAAATACAATATAGCTTTCGCTATGTTATTACTTTCTGAGATTTTAAGTGCCTTTTTTAGGTTTTTCAGTGCATTTAAGTAATCGCCAGAAAAATGATAGGAATTTCCAAGATTCTTGTATGATTCTATATGACCTTCAACTTGAACTTTGTCTGATTTTGCATCAAGTTTACCATGCGTTTTTACATTAAAAGCCAAAGCATCTTCAAAAAATTGTAAATCTTGGTCTTTACTTTTATTAGTGGCCAGGTAGCGTCTTCCTAGGCTATTATATACTGACGCTGCAAGTGAATTATTAAATTCCACAGAACTAACTTCATTCTCTTCTGCGCTATTTATTAATAATAGATTTAAAGCTTTTTCTAAACTCTCAATAGCTCTTGGCACATCATTTTTAGAATCAAATACGTTACTCATATCTGCATAACTTTTAGCTATTTCATAACTATTCTTTCCATACGCTTTAATTTTATAATCAATAGATTTATTGTAGTGTTTAATTGCTTCATCATATTTTTTTCCAAATTCATATACTCTAGCTAGCCAGTAATGCGAAGCAGCTATAGAATGATCAGGAATACCTTTGTAGTTCTCAATGATTTTCAATGATTTTAAAGCAAATTTTAAAGAATTACCATAGTCCTCAAAATAATTCATGTAATAAGTTGCTATGGTTGAGTAACTGATTTTAAGCCCAATTGAAAGCGAGTTATACTATAATAAAATGAATTTGAATGTTTATAAGGAAAGCCATGGGCACAGAACACCTTTAGTTGTTTTTAAGAAATATGTTAATTTAACTATCTCAAAAATGTAATTAAACCCTAAATTAACGAATAATTCGTCAGGTCCCAAAGTGCCTTGCTGGTGGTATAATCAGACCAGTTTAGCGATAAGTAGAAATTTAAAAACACAGAATGAAAATTATATATGTAGATTTAGATGGGGTTGTTGCAGATTTCGAAAAAGGTAGGAGTGAGCATCCACTTTCTACGATCACTCCTTATAAGGGTAGACCTGATAAGTTGCCAGGAGTTTACGAGAATCTGGAACCTATAGCAGGTGCGATTGATGCTGTCAATAATCTGTTGAACAGTGAGGATTTTGATGTCTATTTTCTTTCTACAGCCCCATGGGACAATCCAGAAGCTTGGACCCATAAAAGATTATGGGTAGCTAAATATTTTGATGAAAAACTTATACGTAAGCGACTGATTTTAAGTCATCATAAACATCTATTAATTGGAGATTATTTAATTGACGATAGACGATTTAATGGTGCATCAGAGTTTCAAGGTATTTGGTTGGAATTTGGATCAGAAGAGATTCCAGATTGGAAGGCTGTATTATCCTATATCTTGTGACTTTTAATTTTATGATAAGATTAATTTAAAAAAAATTATGCATAGCAAATTACCTTCATTTTTAACCCAACCTATGCTTAATTGGTTAAATCAATATTATTCGAATAATATGGATAGTATTGCGTCTGTTGGTTTGTTCATTTGGCATTTCAGTCCCAATAAACGTAACATAAATAAACCAAATCGAAGACCTAGTATTAATGAGGAAGTTAAATTAAAAACCAGTTCAATTAATAAAAACATATACTTTCATGAAGTTGATAATACTATTCTTCATGTATATCAAGAAAGTGGATTTAGCTTGGCGGGGTCTAAAAAAGCTGATGAATTTATTTGGGATGGTGATGAGTTTATTAAAATGAAGAATCTTTTTTATATGATTAGCTAAAAGTCATTAAATAGGATTAGTTCAACCGCTAGATAAGAGCAAGTGGATCAAACCTTTTCGTAATTTGTCTTTAAGATTTTTATTTTATAATCAGACTCTGTAAATATTAAATTCACTAACTTCTTAATATCATCTCAAACTAATGCAATAGAGGCGGAATCGAGTCTATTCGATTAGCTTTAATGACTGAAGATTAATTATTATGGTCTATTTTATTTTTTTTTAACTCTGATTGCTAAGTAAAATCCAAAGCCAAAAAGTAGAGTTATTAGCCCTACGAAATATGGAATTATATCAATCATTTTTTGAGTTATTAATTAGTTTTAAATAAATTCCAAATGCTAATATTGAAGGTACCCAAAGTCCTATAAAGGTTCCATCTGCTTTTTCTCCTTGAAAGTAAAGTAGTTCAGAAAACACTAGCGATAAAAGAGCAGCAACAAATAAGAGTTTGTCTGCAGTTGTGAAATTTTTAAGCATACTTATATGTATTTGCAATTTAATATTAAATTCATTGAGATGAAAGTATAGATTTTATTCCACAATTAAGTTGCCGTTTCAGTTTTTTCTGGCCTCCATGTCATCAATTTTTAAAATGGAATCCATGTTGTTAAAATTCTCTGGCAGCGGTTTAGAATCTTTGAACCAAAAAACGGGGTAGATATTTTTTCTAAGGGAGTTGATTTCTGATTCATTGAGCTCACAAATAGGCTTTGCTGTTAAATGCTCAATGAATTGCAAATAAGCATTGATAGAGGAACTGAAAATTGAGTAGCGTGATTTCAACTTCGAGTTGGGATCGTACTTGAAAATAAAATGAATTATTCGATTTCCATTGTTTAAGTCAGCTTTCAGCAAGCTTTTATAGATAGACGTTTTTAAATCGTCAAGGCTTATAACTTCGCCATGAAACAATACGTTGTTGTAAGCATTGAGCAGAATATCATACGTGATAAAATCTGCAGTTAAGTATCCAACAGGATAGTTGTCTTCAGCTTCTGGGCACATTTTGTCCGTAAAAAAATTAAGTTGAAAAGTGTCTTTCTCAACTTTTAGAAATGCAGAATATTGACCTACCGTATTGCAAAGACTAGTTTTCGTTTGTTTTTCAATGAACTTGTAATTCTCTTCTATTGATACTGTCAAATTAAGAACAACAGAATCACCCATGTTTGTGTTCAGCAGTAACGAAGGATTAACACACTTGTCGACTTTCTCCGATTGATTTCCGCAAGACTGAATTAGTATGATTGATAAGAATGCGAAGTTGAAAATTTTCAAAATTAGATTTGGATTTAATTCGCTAAAGTAAACTTTCGCTCCAAAACATTCACATACCGACCAAATAGGTTAGGCTATCTGGCTTTTCGGATCAATAGAAGGTTATAAATGAAACTCAATTACTCCAGCTAAAACTTCCAACCAAAAACGCGTTTCAAAACATCAGTTACTCTATGCAACGGATCTTTTCGAATGGCTTTGTCTTCTTCGGCTAGTTTGGTGAATAGACTGTCCAATGTTATCGGGGGTATACTCAGTCAAAGAGTTGTTCTCGATTATATCCCAAAAGAAATCTCTTGAGCGAAGCTGTATTGCAGGTTTCAATTGCCTTGGAGCAGGTGCCTCCGGCAGAAACGTTCCCAACATAGACTTTAGACAACGAAGCCATTCAAGACGGAATGAACCTGCTCCGTGGTTCCGATTCGGCATAAACACATTACCTCAGAGAAAAAATAATGGACAAACTCTACACTGCTTTTAAACCCAAAATTGAAGCTTGAATGAATATAGGTTTGGCAGCAGTTGCAGCATCTTCTGCTGCTCGATTTACTGAAACTATTGCATTGGCAAGAATCCGATCAGCCAATGGAATCTTATCTAGTTTTTCGTAAATCGGTTTTGCTTCTTTGGGCAGTAAAATCTTCAATACTTCATTTCCCAAATAACCAGCTTCAATTGCGAGTTTACTCATCGCAAAATAGGCTTCCTTTGTAATGTGCTTTGATTCCTGAAAATGGAGAGGTTTTTTTATTGTGCTCTCTAAAAACATCCACATTGTTTGCAGTCATTTATTGCCTCAAAGTTTAATGGGTCATTGATTAAATTGCTTGTAAAATGATAACAGTTTGTCTTTAGGATAATATTTAAATCCACTGAAATACCCAATCTGCCATTCATTCAATTACGATATTATTTTCTAATTTCCAGTAGATCCGTAGTTTTCGTAAAACGCTTGAGAACCAACTCCAAAACCAATTGAGGTAATCATTTGAGTTCTTACCGCAACTCCTTCTTGTTGGCCTGGAATCCAAGTCACATCTTTTACCAATCGAATGGCCTCTTGTGTGCAACCGCCATTCATAGCCTTGCGCACTTCTATGTTGCTGATTTGTCCGCTTGGTTCAATTACAAAGGCAATTAGAACCGTTCCTTTTAAATTTAGTTTTAATGCGGTTTCTGGATAGCGCATTTTACGAGAAATATAGTGGTTGAAGCTTTTGTATTCCCCATCTTTAAACACAGGAAGAGGTTTGGTTTTTACCGCTTTTATAAAATAGATTTTTTCACTAGAATCTATTGGTGTTACTGGGTAAGTTATGTTTTGATAGCCTCTTTTATTGTACAGTTTTACCCACTTTTTAAGACTGAATTCTAATATAAATTCGTCTCTCATTGTCATGTGCACAGGGCGGTAGTTTTCTTTGGTCCACTGAATTTTATTAAATAATCGAACAGCTTCTTTAGACATTTCCGGCGAAGGGCTTGATATCACTTTTAATTCTCCGGGAATCCCTTTAGTGTTCAATTGAAATGAAAGGCGAACCTCTCCTTCTAATGCTAGTTTTACAGCGGCTAATGGGTATTGAAATTCTTTCGAAATCATTAGTTCCACGTCCTTGATACCGCCAACAGGCTTATTGTATTCTTTGCTGTAAGCGTTGTAAGAAATTTTTTGGGCAAAGCCAAATGTTGCAGTACAAATGAACAGAATGGCAATTAACAACTTAGTCATAACAATTGATGATTTATATGCTGGGCTAAAACTACTGCAAAGCTAACTTTGTGTCACGTATTAATAAACTCCATGACTAAAAGGATTTCAATTTTTTTTATTGCTCTGTTATTCGCTTTTGCGCTTATGACTGCTTGCAATGGTGATAGTGAAAAAACAAAGGAATCGATCAAAAAACCAACGATCCCGCCAACGCAAGAGGAGTTGCTAAAGATGAACAAGCGCTTGATGAACGAAGAGCGCACTCGAATTGATCATTTTCTGAAAAGAAACCGCTGGCCAGTTCAAGCTACTGGAACTGGATTGAGATATTGGGTGTATGAAACCACTGAAGGAGATGCAATAAAAGAACGAGATGTGGTGAAAGTCCGCTATAATATCTTGCTGCTAACTGGTGATACTTGTTACAAACGTTGGGACCAACCCGAGCAGTTTATTGTTGATTTTGATCAAGTTGAGAGCGGATTGCATGAAGGAATTAAGTACATAAAAAAAGGGGAGAAGGCAAAATTGATACTTCCGCCGCATTTGGCTCACGGTCTTATTGGTGATATGAACAAAATTCCAATGAATGCAACCCTTATCTACGATCTTCAAGTTATCGACGAATGAAAACAAGGCTTCTTTTATTGATGAGTGCAATTGTTTTGGTTGCTTGTGATTCCAAGTTAATGGATGGGTTTTCAAAACTGGATAAGGATGTGTATTTCAAAATCCACACACTTGGGGATGGAAACGAAAAAGCAAAATCGGGTGATAAAATCTATTCTCAGCTCGAAGTTTATGGCTCATCTGGAAAATTAATTTACAGCAATAGCTTGAAGTCTGGCGCCATGCATCGATTTGATATTTCAGCAACTAAAAGCATTTGGAATAAGATGTTTAGTGTTATGCACGAAGGAGATTCGGCTACGTTTTCTTTAGTTGGTGATAAACTGAACCTCAATAAGCTCACACAAGGAAAAATAAAGGAGTACCCCGGAGAAATTACGCTGTCGATAAAACTTTGGAAATTGATTTCCGAGCAAGAACAAAACGCTTCTAAGATTCGAGTAGTGCAAGACGATCTGGAATTGCAAGAGCTCAGAGATTTGAACAACTACTTTGTTGAAAATGAAATAGAACCAACTCGATTATTGGTGGATGGAATTTATTTTCAAAAAATGAAATCGGGAAAGGGTAAAAGAGTACAATCTGGCGATGCGATTTGGATAAATTACAAAGGCTATTTCTTGAACGGAAAAGAATTTGACAACACCTATAAACGTGGTCAAATGCTTGATTTTCAGTTGGGAAAACCAGACCAGGTGATACGAGGTTTCGAGATTGCCTTGAGTAAAATGAATGAAGGAGATAAAGTAAAGCTCTACTTACCTTCGACTTTCGCTTTTGGCGAAGCAGGTTCTTCTAACGGTCAGGTTCCTGCATTTACCGCTGTGATTTATGAGTTGGAATTGTATCAGATCAATTAGAAGGTTAGCCTTTATATAGGACCTCATTCCCGTGCAAGTGGGAATCTCTCTAAGCAATTTTAGATTCCCAATCAAGTTGGGAAAGATGCGGGGTGGTTAAATTGAACGATTCACATTTGCCGTAAATAATTCTCAATTTTTAAGTCACCAGTACCCAATTCCTATTCTACTTTTGCAGCAATGCGAATCCTAATTCTTTCAATTCTAATTGTCCTGATGAGTGTAAAAGTAAGAGCCCGAAAAACGAAAATAGTTTACGTTGGAGATCCATTATGCAGCTGGTGTTACGGTTTTGCTCCTGAAATTGCTAAGGTAAAGGAACATTTCGAATCGCTTCATTTTCAGTTGGTTATTGGCGGACTAAGGCCCTACAATACGGAAACGATGGCCGACCTCGGTGATTTTTTGAAAGAACATTGGGAAGCCGTTGAAAAAAGAACTGAACAGCCATTCAATTATAGCATTATTGGAGATAAAACATTTGTCTATGATACCGAGCCGCCGGCGCGCGCTGTGATTGTTATGCGTGAATTGAATAAAGATGCCGAATTTGAGTTTTTCAAAGAAGTGCAGCATCTGTTTTACGAACATAACAAAAACACCAATGATGTAAAGGTTTATCTTCCTTTATTGGCAAAATATGAAGTGGACCCAGAAGAATTTGAAAATACTTTTGAGAGTTCATGGGCAAAAATGGAAGTAAAAAAAGACTTTCAATTGGCCAAACAAATGAGTGTTTCAGGTTTCCCTGCATTGTTGTTAGATCATGAAGGTAAGTTCTATGTGGTTTGTAAAGGTTACGCAGAAGCGGGACCAATTATAGGCGCTATTGAAAAAGTTGTTGGAGTAGAAAAAGATTAACTAGGGGAGTTGTTCAACCTATGCATATGGTAGGTGCTGGGTTTAAAACCTAATCTTTCCCAAAAACGCACACCAGCTTCATTTTGTACAGCAACTTGCAACTCGGTTGCTTCGCAATTGTTTTCATCAAACCAGGCCTGCACTGTTTGGACTAATTGAGTTCCAATTCCTTTGCTTCGAGCTTTAGTAGAAACTACTGTTTCTGCAATATAACCGGTCTTTTTAATAGCAATGAACGGCGGTATAGTATTGATTCTACAAAATATGCAGCCGATAACCGTGTCCTTTTCCACAGCCACATAACATCGTTGTTCTTTTGCTTTTATTCTATCGGCTAAGGATTGTTTCAACTCGGCATCATATTGCACATCATAATCGAACATAGGGCCTTGTCCTGCGTGATGCTTCATTATTTCCATCCATAGACTGTGAAGAGCGGCTAAGTCCTTTTCTTCTGCTAATCTAATGTTGAAACTCATAGCCTTTCAGAATTTCGTTTATTGCATCGGCAAGTTTGTAATCGACTTCCGTTAACGTATTGCCTTCGTCGTGTGTGGTTAAGGTAATTTCAACTTTGTTATAAACGTTGGACCAATCTGGGTGGTGGTTGATTTCTTCAGCAACACTTGCAACCTCGTTCATAAAGGCCCATGCTTTCTTAAAGTTTTTGAATTTCAACGCTAAGGTAAGTTCGGTTGAAGTTTCTTTCCAATTACGCATAGTTATAGGGCCCCTTCAATTTTAATATTATCCAACCACCAGTTATTATTGCCTTGATTACAGAAATGAATCATGAACTGAGGGCTAGTAGAACCTAAGTTGGCAGGCGTAACAATTTGTGTTTGAAATTTCCTCCATACACCATCCCCGACCATTGTAGGGAAGGCGAATTCGATTTTGAAATCATTATTTTTTAATCTTAACTTTCCTGAACCGCCGCTAAAATCTGATTTATAGTAAAAACTGACATCATAAGTGGTGTTGGTTTGAATTTCTGAAAGCGGAATGTTTTGGTCAATCCATTGCTCAAAGCAACCTGTTGTTTCTTCATGATGAAATTTTAAACTATTTATTCCGTCCTGCGGATCGACCTTGTCTATTTCAATGGTGTTGAGAGGGTTGCCAAATGAATTATCCACGACATTCCAATTGGCTAGTTTATTACTTACTATGCTTTCAAAACTGGGGTTTAATATTGAAATCTTTGCAGGTATTTTTAAGCCAACAATATTGCTCCCGCCTGAGTTAACCGTCCCGGCCTGCACATAAACTCTATAGAAATATTCGGATCCGTTTTTTACCGTTTTATCTTGGAAAGTAAGTTCATTAACGCTGGTAGCTACATGGATTAATTGTCCAGAAGTGGAGTTTATTCCAGAACTGGTGTGCCTATATATATTATAAGAGTTAAAAGAACTGGAGGTGCTTTGTGACCAGGATAAGTTAATCCTGCTGCTATCATAAATAGCTGAGTCTAGCTGCACATCTGCTACAGTTGTATTTGCTGCAGGAATAGGGGTAGCTATAGGAGTGCTCTTTTTACAAGAGAGGAAGGAAATTAGTGCGAAAAAGAGAAAGAATTGTTTGGGCATTGATTTGATTTTAAGTCCAAATCAAAGATAACACATTTATTATTTTCCACCGAGTTCTTCCTTTTTGATAACCGAAATGGTCAGCCTTGGTTTTTACACCAGTTTGTCTCTATCCGATCGAATTTCGATATCCCAAACGTGCTTTCGTTCTAAGGAATTTTAAAAACAGTAGTGGTTCATTAACGGTGGGTAACTTCAAGTAACTATGGAAAGAGCGGAGTTCAAGAGTTCAGTTTTGGGTTTGATTATGTACTTCGTTCGAGGCATTCAATTTCAAAGCTACACTATCGTTAGCACCCGCCTCAACGGACGGGCAGGTTTGCATTTTAGCTAGCAATTCTAGCAATAGTGAATACGTTACTAAAACAGGGTTTTGCTATTGTTAAAAGTAGAGTTCCTTTTGATCCAAATTATCAAAATGAATTAATTACGAATTAGCTTGTTTTTTAACACAGTACATGTTAGCAAGCGTGCTTTGTCAAAAAATCAAGGAAATATCTTGTCGACCAACAATGGCCATTATTTCAATGTTACTTTTTTCAATTCGGTAGAAAATACTGTCAACACCGCATACACACCTTCGGTATCCGGGTTTAATGAACTCGACTGATTCAAAGGCAAGTGGCCTCTCTGCAATTAATTCAAAGCGTTCAAAGAACTGATTAAAATAGTTGTCTGCTTGAGCTTCACCAAATTTTCTAACTCCATATTGGTGAATTCGAATAAGGTCCTCTCTGGCTTCTTTACTCAGTTTGTAGTTAGGCATTCAACCTTGCTTTGGATTCTTTCAAAATAGCTTCTTTACTTTCTGAAGTAAATCCGCTAGTTTCAGAAATCTCAAGCTTATTTCTCAGCCAATCAACTTGTGCTTGCTGATTTCTCGCCTGCCTAACTAAGTCATTAATAACCTCGCTTTTGCTTGAGTATTCTTGATTAGCGACTTGACTCTTTAGCCATTCGTCGTTTGGATTTGTTAGTGAGATACTTTGTCTTGCCATAACTCTAAGTTTGGTGTAAAAATACACCAAAAATGAATCGGTTTGTATTTCGATTGGATCTTGGGTGCAATGCTTGCTAACTTGTTTATAAGCGGACAAAAGTTCCGTATATCCATCCAAAAGTGGTGGGATAAGACGAGGTTTTGTCCAAAAGTATATTTTTAAATAGTATCATTTTCTTCCAAGAAAATCAAAAGGTGAAGGAAGTGTCTCTAATTTGTGATTGCAAACGTACCGCGGCCATGAGAAGTAGGCCTTTCTTGGCACACACTTCGTAACTTGGGTTTGGGTTATTAAATTTCATTCGTTTCACATTTACACAACTCGGCCTATTACAATAGCTCCTGCATTAATCCTTTCGAGTGGTCTAATTAACTGCCATGCTGTTGAAATACATAAAGTAGAAGGTCAAATAATTACCACGAGATACAAACGAGCTAGCGAGCTCAGCGAAGCTAATCTCGCGGCAGCGTGGGGGAGGGCTATTTATGCTGACTTATATAAATACTGTTGAAATTCAACAAACAAATTTCTAATCTTCATTACGTCGCCGCCTAGTTCTGCAATTCCATCTTGTTGTGATTGGAACATACTAGACAGTAAAACAGGAAGTTTGGTTTGGTCTAATTCACCCACACCAATTTCAATGTATTTACTCAACACAAACTCAATAAATTCTTTCTGTTTGTCATTCATCAAAGTGAAAATAGTAGCTTCTGCTGCTGCCACTCGTTCCGCTCTTGTAATTGGCTTTACATCACTATTAAATACGAATTCCAAGACATCAAACAAATCGCTATTTTCTGCATCAATTAGTTGCTTTAATGAGTTCAGCTCTTCCGAGCCGTAACCCGCTGTTTCTAGTTTTTCTAGTAGCGTTTTTCTAGTTATTGGATTGCTCCATAGTTCTCTTAATTCGGCTTCACTCTTAAACAGGTTTGGAATTTCTCCAAATAGATTATTTAAGAACTCTTCAGAAGATATTGGTGTACCATTGGCATCCCAAAACATAGTTTGTGTAGTGTGTTGTATTTCTAATTCCTTTCCACTTCTTAATTTCACCGTTACTTTTTTATTGCATATACAAGGTAAATTACCACATACATAACATGCTACTGGTGGTTCGTTAGAACACATACAAGACAGTTCTCCACAAATAGGACAGGGTTTTGGTTCACCTTTCTCACAAACGCACGGGTCTTCATTGCATCTGCTACAAACAACAGGTTCTTCTGGTTCACCGTCCCATTCAGGGTCAAGAAAACGTTGGTGGGCATCTACAAAATCGTAAACGGTAAAGTAGTCTTTACCATCAAAGGTTCTTGTTCCTCTACCTACAATTTGTTTGAATTCTATGATATCATTTACAGGGCGCATGAGCACAATGTTTCTCACATTACGTGCATCAACTCCTGTAGACAGTTTTCTGGAAGTAGTTAAAATGGTTGGAATGCTCTTTTCGTTGTCTTGAAATTGCTTTAATGCGTTTTCGCCAATATCTCCATCATTTGCAGTTACACGAACACAATACTCGGTGTTTTTACTAATCTTTTTATTCTGATTAACCATATCACGCACCATTGCTGCGTGTGCTTGTGAGGCACAGAAAATTATGGTTTTCTCATTTTCGTTGGCATCCTTCATAAAGGCTTTAACACGATAACGCTCTCTTGCAGGAATTACAATTTTTCGGTTAAAATCCTTTTCTTCATACAACTTTCCTTCTTCAACTTCTCCTTCTATAACTGTATCATCAGGTGTGTAAATGTAATCGTCAATGGTGGTGTTGATGCGTTTTACCTTAAAAGGCGTTAGGAAACCATCATTAATCCCTTCTTTTAAGGAATAGATGTAAACAGGGTCGCCAAAGTATTTGTAGGTGTCAACATTATCTTTTCGCTTGGGTGTTGCTGTTAAACCCAATTGAACCGCTGGGGAAAAATATTCTAAAATACCTCTCCAAGTACTTTCGTCATTAGCTCCACCAATGTGGCACTCATCAATAATTATTAAATCGAAATAGTCTTTTGGATATTGATTGTAATAAGCGGCTTCTGTGTCGTAATCAGTACCTTCTTCTTCATTTTCGTCTGAATCAGCAGTGGTGTCATTTGCCATTAAGGACTGAAAAATGGTAAAGAATATACTACCGTTGGTAGGTACTTTTCCTCTTTTCTTAATCTCCTTTGGTTTGATACGTACCAAAGCATCTTCTGGAAACGCAGAGAATGAATTGAATGCTTGATTTGCCAAAATGTTTCTATGCGCTAAGAATAAGATTCTAGGTCTTCTTTTTTGATATTGATTGTTGGCAGTTAAATTCCAACGGGTTTGAAACAATTTCCAAGCAATTTGAAAAGCAATGGCTGTTTTTCCTGTTCCTGTGGCGAGTGTGAGCAAGATTCGGTCTTTACCTTGTGCTACTGCTTCTAAAGTTCTTTTAATGGCTATTTCTTGGTAATAACGGGGTTGCCAAGTACCCGATTTATCTTCAAAAGGTATTTCAGAGAATTTATCTCTCCAACTTTGAGTGATTTCTGTACTTGCTTTCAGCGGATAAGATTTTATCCATAATTCTTGTGGCGATAGATAACGGTCTACCAAACCTTCTTCACTGGTTTGCATACAGATTTGGTAAATCTCATCTCCGTTAGAAGAATAGGTCGTATCTAAGGTTAATTTATCTGCATACAATTTGGCTTGAGCAACTCCTTCACCAATGTCTAAATTCCTTGCTTTTGCTTCAACGACAGCGAGCTTAATGCCTTTGTAAACCAAGATATAATCAGCAATAAGCGGCTTGGCACGTCTACCACCTGCCTGTATTCGACCATCAGTTATTTTACAAACGTTGCGTTCTCTCAATATTTTAGAACCTTCAACCACGCCCCAGCCAGCTGCTGCCAGTTTTGGGTCTATTAATTCTGCTCTAGTTTCCGCCTCATTCATTTGTCAGTGTTTTTAGTAGGAAGGTTTTTGGTCATTTTGTCAAAATCACTTTCAAAAAGCTGGTCCTGAATTATTCTATACTTTTCAAATTCTGATTCTGCTTTTTCTTTTGCAATTTCTGCAGAAATTTTACCCCCATCTTTTAGTATTGCTCTTTCATCAAACTCTAAAAATTGATCTATTCTCTTGGTCCAATCTTGCATGGTCATGGGGATTTTTCTTTCTGCTCTGTTCTCTGCCAAATCTAAAAAAGCATTGACAATTCTCCCCAATGATTCTAATTCACTTTTGTCTAGATAGTTTTTAGCAATAGCAACATCTGTTTTTATGATTTTTCCATCCGGTGAATTTTTCCAAGAGGTTAAGCCCATTTTACCTTTACTGCTGTCTGCTCTTTTATGGATGAGTTCGGATGCTGTATGCCCATGAATTCCAAAATGCAGTTTGTTTTGCACTTTTGCGAAAAATGTTCTTGTAGTTACCGCATCCTTATTGTAGTCAAGACTGGTTGCATAAATGTCGGTTACTTTTTGATAAAACTTACGTTCACTAAGGCGAATTTCACGTATTTCGGCAAGTAGTTCTTCAAAATAGTTTTCATTGAGGTAGGCGCCATTTTCTAAGCGTTTTTTATCTAACACAAACCCTTTAATGGCAAAGTCTTTAAGTATCTTGGTTGCCCATTGCCTAAACTGGGTAGCTCTAACAGAATTTACCCGGTAACCCACCGATATGATAGCGTCTAAATTATAAAAGTTGGTGTTGTAGTTTTTACCATCACTGGCAGTTATTCGAAAATTTCGAATAACTGAATTTTCATCTGCTTCACCGCTTTTAAATATTTCTTTTAGGTGATAGTTTATTGTATTGGTTTCTACTGCAAACAACTCACCCATTAATTTTTGACTTAACCAAATGGTTTCATCTTCATAGCGTGCCTCAATACTGTTTTCGCCAGCTTGTGCAGTAAAAATTAGAAATTCTGCAGTACTGTTTCTAATCAATTGCGACTTTTTATTCTTTTCCATTTTCTACAATAATTTTATAGACCCTGCAATTCAATTTTATCCTCTTCAAGGATTAACGCACCACTAAACGCTTTTTGCAATACGCTCTTTTTCATTTCTTTTAAATCAGCTATTTTTTACGTGTATAT
>Ga0307998_1001162_pt1 | contig 14330 bp, 10 predicted proteins | sample Davwhametageno37_FD_203147 | JGI IMG/M metagenome (GOLD analysis project Ga0307998, IMG submission 203147) | Marine microbial communities from Davis Island wharf, Antarctic Ocean - #37 | ecosystem: Environmental > Aquatic > Marine > Unclassified | place: Antarctic Ocean: Davis Island wharf... | reverse complement strand
AACCAAAGCTCATGCACACCAGAGCCTGCGATTGAAGGGTCAAATATTGAATCCAGAACAATTCCTTTTCCTTTGAAAACTGCTTGATATTGAGCTGCTGCTTTAAGACCTGCTTTACTTCCAAGATGAACGGTATCTGCATTTTCACAATACCCAATTGAATCCATAGGACTAAAGGTTGCAATTGGTTTAGCTTTTATTTCCATTGTGTTTGAAGCACTATCAATACAACCAAAACTATTTTCGTATCGATACCAAACAGTTGTATTTCCAATTCCAACTAATGAAGGATCGAAGTATCCATTCTGAACACCACCTCCCTTATAAGAACTATTGATAGAGTTACCTACTGGTGTTCCTCCGGTTAAGTAAAATGTATCTAAGTTTTCACAAACATCAGTAAATGAAGGCAAGTTTACAATCGGTTGAGGTTGAACCACTATGCTAAATGTCTCGCTGCTAAAGCAACCTAAATTCTCTAGATTATAAGTAACCAAATGGGTTCCTGCCTTTGCCGAATATGGAAGGAAGCTTAAGCTATCTGTACCTAATCCTCTTTGACCTGTATAAAACCCATTACCAATTCCAACTGACAACTGAACAGAATCATCAGCAGCACAGAAGGTAGGAATCAATCCAAGAACTATTAACGGAATAGAATCTACATGTATGCAGTCTGTATCCGAATTCTTACAACCATTAGCATCTGTGTAAGTATATGAAATAGTATCGTTTCTAGTCGTATTTCTATCTGAGAAGTAATTATTATTACTTACTCTGTTATTGGAATTATTAAAAATTCCACCTAGAGGAACACCACCAGATAATGCAACTGAATTTCCTCCGTGACAAATATTTGTGTCTGTAGCAGGAAGGTTAAAGGTAACAGCAGGCAATGCATTAATATTAAATGCTTGCGAAGCGCTCGCCTTGCAATTATTTCTATCATAATACGTGTAAGTAATTGTGTCTATTGTGCCTCCTGGACTCAGAGTATTTAAATATTGTTGTCCAGAAGGTAAAGTATCAAACGTATTTTTTATTGAGGTATATATTCCATTAAGCGGGAATCCACCATTTAAATGAACAGTATCAACATCATCACACACAGGATTAAAGGCTGACAAGGTTACTAAAGGCAATCTATGAACTCTAAGAGTATCCATTATTGAGGCTGAACACCCATTTGCATCAGTAAATGCATAAGTAATATTAAACAATCCTGTTCCTGAAATTGCCGTGATAATAGAATCATTTCGAATTCCACTTCCAGAATAGAACCCTGCTTCATTAGCATTGATTGCTTTAGGATTTCCAAAATTGATTTTCTTAAATTCTTCATTAAAACAAACACTTCCTAAACTAAGATTGAAGAATACAACTGGAATGGTATCAACAATAATAGAACCTGATGCTGTATCAACACAACCATATTGATTGGCAACAAAGTATTTTAAGGTATTCGAACTGCCCACTACTGCGCTATCCGCCAAGAAGTTAGTATCGTTAATTATACCTGGTCCATAATAGCTGCCTCCGTATGGTGAAGCAGCAGTAAGAGCAAACGTATCCGCATCAGCACAAACATCACTTAAGGCGTTAAATACAATAACCGGTTTTGGTCGAACAACAATTGAGAACTGCGTATCTGTTTTACAACTGTTCAAATCTGTAAATGAATATCCTATAATATGAGTTCCTGCACCAGCTATAGCAGGATCGAAAGTCAAACTATCGATTGTAGAAACACCATTTCCTATATAGTTGGATTGATAAGGTGCCCATAAACTATCTAACCTAAGTGAAGTATCATTAACACATAAATCACCAAATAGATTTGGTCGAAGAATTGGTATTGAATCTACCACAATTGTAAACATCACTGAATCTGAACAACCTGTTATTGATTCTGTAAATATGTACTGAATATTTGCGGTATCTACTCCCGTAATTGAAGGGAAATATTTGTTTCCAACTACTGAATTCTTAGAAGTATCAGAATAAACACCTACTCCACCAATTTGAGGGCTTCCGTTGCTAAGTGCAAATGGTGTTACATCCAGACAAACATTACTAGCAGAACTTGCCAATACTGTTGGAATCGTATCAATACCCACTAATTTAAAAGCAGAATCTGCACAACCAAATTGATTTGTAAATACATAGTTCAAAGTATCACTAACCACTTGATTAGAAGGATTATAAGTTAATCTATCTACACCTATATGATCTCCATAGAAGTATCCTCCTACTGGAGAACCTACGCCTAACAGTAAATCAGGAGTATTGGTACAAATAGAACCCAAATTACCAATAGCGGCTACTGGATTAGGATTCAGTCGAATTGTATCGGTTGTGCTGGCGCTGCAGGATCTTTCAGTTCTAGTGTAGGTGATGATGTGTGATCCGGCAGATAGCACATTAGGATTAAATCTATTATTCGTAACACCATTTCCTGAGAATACCCCATCATTTGCTGGTAAACCTAAAAGTACCTGAGATGTATCTTTATTACAGATAATCTTATTCGGGAATGTGAAAATAGACCTTAAAGTGTCATGCGCAGGCAAGCTCACTGAAAGAGAATCAACGCATCCGAGACCATCTGTAACAGTAACCCCATAATTACCTGGAATAAGTTTAGATACAAACGAATCTGTTTGGGAAAGATTATCATTCCACAAATAAGTATGCGTTCCAGTACCGCCATTGGAAGTAACTTTTACTGACCCAATAGTATCCAAAGTGCAGAGTGGTTGTACCTTATTGAGAAGACTCAATGATAATTGAACTCCTGGTTCAGTGATTAGTTGAGAAATAGAATCAGAACAATTATTAGAATCAGTTACCACTATTTGGTAGGTTCCCGCTCCCAAATTAACTGCATGAGAATCAATTTGAATTTTATTATCATTCCAAGAATAAATGTAAGGAGAAACACCACCTATAGCAACGGCAGAAACTAACCCTGTGCTATCCGATTTACAGAATACGTCTCGTTTAGTACTGATATGAACGTCAACAGACTTAGACGGTTCTGTAATAGTAAATACTGTTCTATCTTTACATCCATTGGCATCAGTAATTGTTACTTTATATGAACCCGCAGCGAGGGTTTGAGCAACTCTATTTCCTATACCAGATAGATTAGAAGAAGAAACTAGCCAATCAAAAGAGTATCCTGATTTTCCACCGATTCCATCTAAGTAAAGTGATCCTGTTCTGTCTCCTTTGCAAAGAACGTTCAAAGTAGTGTCCCTAAACTGAGGAACTTCAAGCGTCTCAATGTCAATTGTATCAATATTGATACAAGCGTTTGCATCAGTAATGCTTACATAATAAATTCCCTTAGAATTTACTTCTAAGGTATCAGAAGAAGAAGAAGAAGAAGAAGAAGAAGAAGAAGAAGAAGAAGAAGAAGAGTTATTCCATGTGTAATTTCCTTTATTAGCCCCAGCACGAATCGTGTAAGCTGCGTTCTTGCAGAATGCAGTATCAGGACCTAAATTAAGAGAAGGCAAAGAATCTATTTGGATGAAGATAACTGTCGTATCGGATAATTGTCTCTTATCTGTGGCAATAATAAACACAGGTATACGAGCAGTTAATGAAGTATCTGGAAGTGACACTCTAAGAGCTCTAATTGTGTCCTTAGAACTATTATTGTAAAAGGTGAATGCAGCGCTTGGAAGTATATTCGTGTCTGATGCAATCGCCGTTAATTTCATAAGCTCTAGATCACCAACATCAACATCCTTAATGGAGAATAGCAGTGAATCTCCAATTGAGCCAGAGCATATCGTATCATTTTTAATAAAAGAAATTTTAGGAGCCTTATTTGCCAATTCATAATCTACAAACCCAACAAAACTTCTTGGGTAAAAAGTTGCTTTGCCGCTATTTTCAATACCAAAACCAACATTGGGACCTACGGTAATTTTACACTCATTATTGTTGTGCCATGATTTTGGAAGAGAACTGTTGTAGGTCATGTAATTCATAGTACTGCCAGTTTTTGAGAAGATTGCAAATCCATAAGTCTTATTAGCAGGAATAATTAAATTGAGTCCCTTATTAGTTAAACTGAATGGAGTAGAGTAGTTACCCGTAGAAGCAAAAGTCCCTAATTTAATCCAACTATTAGCAGACAAGCTTTCAGTTGAGGCTGTTGGATTTGTTGTTGGATAAGCTGCTACTGTTGAAGCTAGAGCGATTCTACCTACACTTCCTTTGCCACCTACACCACCGCCTCGATTATTTCCACCTCCAGTACCAGCTAAACTTGTAATTGTACCCGATGTACTATTAAAACTAGAGATTATTTTTACAGATCCTCCAGCGCCACCGCCACCGCCAGCCATACCAGTACCGCGACCATCTGAGCCTTTTGGGTTAGTGTTTGTTCCAGTTCCTCCATTTGCACCATTAGCAGTAATGCTTCCATTGTTAGTGAGGCTTGCACAAGAAATCATGATGATGCCGCCACCGTTTCCACCAGCACCGGGCAAGTGTCCATCTTCGTCTCCACCGCCTTCACCGCCGGCTCCACCCATTATTAAATTAGGTAGCCTTACAATCCCGACAGCTTTTCCTCCTGTTCCGCCAGAATGTCCACCCCAATTTTGTCCATTTGTACCATTAGCAGCATATCCACCGCCGGCTCCACCACCAGAATCTCCACGTCCAGTGCCGCCGCCGCCACCATTTCCGTTTGCACCATTCCATGTAGCATTATTAGCTCCACTCGAATTTCCTCCTGCATATCCTGTTCCATAAATTCCCTCACCCTGAGCTCCATCCTTATTCCTCCAATGAGCATTTCCAGATAGGGAAGATGCGTGACCAATACCTCTGTATCCTTTTTCAGAAACAGTAATTGTCCCCGAATTAGTTACGGACCCGTTAGCTCTAAATGCTAAAATACCCCCAGAACTTCCGTCCCAAGAATGACAAGTTAGTGTTGCACCAGAAGCAACGGTAACACTTGTATAATTAGGCACTTTAAGTACCTGATGTTTTTGAGAGCTTGATGCTGTATAAGCGTGTGTTTTCTTTGATGCAAGAGTTATTGTTTTCCCTGAAATACTACTAATAGTGTTGAATTCGTGCTGCCCAACCGTATTATTAGAGGTTGCTTTATCAACCATTGTTATAATCAATACTTCATCACCAACCGAAAAGCCACTAGCTGAGGAAGTAACCAAAGTACTAGATCCAGCCGCATTGGTTCCGGTAACGGCTGTTCGGACATTATCTGTATAAACTGTGCCAGATGTTGCATTTAGGATACCACCAGATCCATTGCCATAATCTGAATCTTTAATAAACCAGCCTGCGGTTGAAGTGTTAATTGGTTTATCGTTATAATAAATATCATAGGCTCCGGCGCCATTTGTTATCGCTCCGAAATCTTTAATGATAATATCAGAACCACCAGCGCCGACGTTAAATGATATTCCCGCTTGACTGTTATTTATGTATAGCGGAGGAGTATTGGCAACACGTTTATTTTGACTATACCCTGTTGACGATATAACAAACAAAAAAACCAATAATCGCAAAAAATGATTTTTTACTGAAAATGACTTTGTCATATTTTATTTTTTTGTTTGATTAAGACCAAGTAAAATCTGAATTAAATTTGATTTAAGTTTTAAAAACTGCGTATCTACCTCCTTTACATTTAACTTTTTGCATTATCCATTATACGGTAACCTGAAATAAATCAGTTAGTTAAATGATAAAAAATAATTAAAAAACAAAAGATAAAGTAATCAAAAAATATTGACATCTCAGTATTTTAATTATCATAAATATAAGGTTAAATACTACTACACGTAACCCTAAAAAACTTACGGATGTAATTAGCTTCTAGATAGAAAAGTATTTCTGAATTAAACTATAAATACTCCTATAAGAAGCCTCCTCAAAAAGAATTAGAATTTCTTCTGTACTTTTCCATTCAACTTTATCAATTCCCTCTTCAGATTGAGGCAATAAATTTTGCACATTGGTTTTACTCTTCATTATATACCAATGAGTCGATTTTATAACGAAGGTATTTTTATGAAAATAAACATGATAGGTAATATCAAAATTAGTTTCAGAGCAGCTGAATACAGATACGGCAGTTTCCTCTTCCACTTCTCGAACTGCACATTCGTTTATCTCCTCCCCTTTTTCGAGTTTCCCTTTTGGCAAATCCCATTTACCATTTCGATAAATCACCAACACATCACCAACTTCGTCTTTAACTATTCCACCAGCAGCTTCAACTAACTTGAAATGGCTTTTGAATCGATTAAAAACATCGAACGGTCTATCGCAAGAACACCTTACTGTTAATGACTGATTTCTGGCCAACCAATTTTCCCAGTTTTCGGGTAAAAACAGATCAGAATCAGAAACTTCCAATAACTCTTCTTTAACTTTTGCAGAAGTTATTGATTCTTCGATTAACACCAAAACTTGGTTGAAGAAAACTTTATACTTTTGGCCGCTCACGTCCATACTTATATTTAATGGTAGTTTCAAATGATGTTTCGCTAAACGTAAGCGAATTTCTTTTACAAATAAAGGCAATAAAACTACAGCCTAACGATCCATTTACCTGGGCTTCAGGTATTAAATCTCCAATCTATTGCGACAATAGAAAAATCCTGTCCTATCCTAAAATCAGAACTTTTATTCGTCAAGAAATGGTGAAGGTTTTAGAAGATAATTATGGGCGCCCTGATGTTATTGCTGGCGTTGCAACTGGCGGAATAGCTCTTGGCGCTTTAGTGGCTCAAGAATTAGGACTTCCTTTTGTATATGTACGTTCTAAGCAAAAAGAACATGGCCTCTCTAATCAAATTGAAGGTTATATCGAAAAAGGTCAAAGTGTAATTGTAATCGAAGATTTAATTTCTACTGGAACTAGCTCTTTAAATGCAGTTGAAGCACTAAGAGATTTTGGTTGCAGTATTAAAGGAATGGTTGCCATATTTTCATACGGTTTAACAGAGTCAAAAGAGAACTTTAAAAAAGCAAAATGCCCGCTAGTTACTTTAGCGCATTACGATGCTATGTTGACTAAAGCAATCGAAACAAATTATATAACAGCACAAGATGCTAAATTGCTTCGAGATTGGAAAAAAGACCCTAAAAACTGGATGAAATAATGACCCATATTGAAAGCGATAAAGTAGCTATTAAAACCAACTCAAAACAGGTCTTTGATTTCGTGTTTAACATGAACAATATCATTGAACTTTTACCACAAGAAAAAGTTGAAAATTGGAAAGGCGAAGAAGACAACTGCTCCTTTACCATAAAGGGTTTAGCTGGAATTGGCATGAAACGAGATTCGACTGAAGAGCCTGCAAAAATTACTATTATTTCTCATGGAAAAAATCCTTTTGATTTTACCATGAATTTGCACATAAAAGAATGCTCTGAAAACGAATCTGAAGCCTATTTAGATTTTGATGCAAACATGAATGCAATGATTGAAATGATGGCTAAAGGTCCTTTAACCAATCTCTTTAATATTATGGCTGTAAAGCTTCAAGAAAAGTTCAATTAAAAACTGAATTACTCGAACAAAAATCGAATTTGTTTTTGCTCAAAAAGGTATTCTTCACGATCAATCAATACCCTCAGTTTTCCTGTCGAATTTACCCCCATTATTTTACCCTCTATCTGCCTATCATCAATTGCAAATTTCCGGGTTTCATTTAACCCCAAAAGCAAATCCAAATATCTGTTTTGCAAAAGCAATGGTCGATTTATAAAATCTTGGACTTTTTCCAAATAACCGATCAATTCTTCAGCGATTATTCTAATTAAGAAGTATTCGTGCATTTCATTAGAAATACTAGTAGAATTACTATTTGATAGTATCTTAGGTTGATTGACATTTAAACCAATTCCAATAATTGATTCTATCAATTCATCCTTACTCAATATATTTTCAGTTAATACCCCACAAATCTTTTTCTCATTTACCATAATATCATTTGGCCATTTAACCTGAACATTGGTTAACCCCAAATTTTTAAGAAAATCAGAAATCAATATTGAAACTGCTTGATTTAACTTAAAGGCATCTAATACTTTTAAATTATTAGGTTGGAAGTAAAAACTAAACGTCAAGTTCTCTCCAGGTTGCGATTCCCATTTTGCCTCACGTTGTCCTTTTCCATTTGTCTGAAAATTTGCCACAATAGCATCAAAATTCTTCAAAGAATTCTGTTGCCTCAATCTTCGTTTCATCTCTTCATTTGTTGAATCGACGGACTCAACCCAAATAACATTCCCCTTCACTACTAATATATGTTAAGCTTTATGCAAATTTGGGGCTTTTTGACCTGTGCGTATCGTTATTCTTCCCCTATAAAATGGTTACTTTTGCACACTATATTTTTTGATGGAAAAAACTACTGAAATCTCCGATTCAAGGAGACTTGCAAATTCAATTCTTAAAGGTCTTGTAGACAAAAAAGGAATTGATATAATTGAACTCGACTTACGTAAAATTGAAAGTGCTGTTTGCGAATATTTCGTAATCTGCTCTGGGGGTTCCGACCGACAGGTCAACGCCTTGGCAAATGCAGTAAAAGATATTGTAATTGAAGAGGAAGGAGAAAAGCCTTGGCATCTAGAGGGAATGGATAATTGCGAATGGGTCTTATTAGATTACGCTAACGTCGTTGTTCATATTTTTCAAGAAGAAACAAGAGAATTTTACAAATTGGAAGAACTTTGGGCCGACGCAACTGTTAGGTCTATAGAAACAATTGACTAACAACAATAATGTCTGATAACAAAAAACAATCTGGCCCTTCTAAAGGATCAAAAAAAGGCGACAAAAAGCCATTTAATTTCTACTGGATTTACGCCATCATTGGAGTAGTTCTGCTTTCTCAATTACTTTTTAGTTGGAGCTCATCTTTACCGGCAATTAGCCCGCAAGAATTTAGGGCGATGGTTGAGCAAAGTGAGATCAAACAAGTTTTGGTAATTAATAAAGAGACTGCCAGAATTTATCTTAAGGATGATGCGGTTTCAAATTACCAGGAAAAGCTTAAAAATACCAACACCGGAGAAGGCACAAGTTATGGCCCGCATTTTAAGTTAAACATTGGTTCACCTGAACGTTTTGACGAAGAGTTAGACAACTTTAGTAAGGAATATGATTTCAAATATGAGTATCGAACAGAGGAAAATTGGGGACGTGATGCTCTTGGTTGGCTAATACCAATTGCAGTAATGGTTGCGATTTGGGTATTTATAATGCGCAGAATGGGCGGCGGCGGTGGCGCTGGTGGCCAGATATTTAATATTGGAAAATCAAAGGCTAGACTGTTTGATGAAAATGAAAATGTCAAAATAACGTTTGACGATGTCGCTGGACAAGAAGAAGCAAAAGAAGAGGTCAAGGAAATAGTTGACTTTCTTAAACATCCAAAACGTTATACCGATTTAGGTGCTAGAATCCCAAAAGGTGCTCTTCTAATAGGATCACCCGGTACAGGAAAAACATTACTGGCAAAAGCTGTCGCTGGAGAAGCACAAGTTCCTTTCTTCTCTTTATCAGGTTCTGATTTCGTAGAAATGTTTGTTGGAGTTGGAGCATCTCGTGTTCGTGACTTATTTAAGCAAGCCAAAGAAAAAGCACCAAGTATTATTTTCATTGATGAAATTGATGCTATTGGTCGTGCTAGAGGCAAAAATGCAATGCAAGGTTCTAATGATGAACGTGAAAACACGTTGAACCAGTTACTTACTGAAATGGATGGTTTTGGCAATAATACCGGAGTCATTATTCTTGCTGCTACCAACCGTGCTGATGTTCTTGACAAAGCTTTGCTTAGACCTGGTCGTTTCGACAGACAGATTAATGTTGATATGCCTGATTTACACGGAAGAAAAGCGATTTTTAAAGTTCATTTAAAGCCACTTAAAAAAGACGATTCTTTAGATGTTGATACTTTAGCACGTCAAACTCCAGGGTTTTCTGGTGCAGATATAGCTAACGTTTGTAACGAAGCTGCGCTTATCGCTGCTAGAAACAAAAAGAAACAAGTTACCAAACAAGATTTTATTGATGCGGTTGATCGTGTTGTTGGAGGCCTGGAGAAAAAGAATAAAATCATTACTCCTTCTGAGAAAAAAACAATTGCCTATCACGAAGCTGGGCACGCTACAGTTAGTTGGTTATTAGAACACGCTCATCCACTTGTTAAAGTGACAATTGTACCTCGTGGTCAATCTTTGGGAGCAGCTTGGTATTTGCCAGAAGAACGACAAATTACTACTGAAGAGCAATTGAATCATGATATATGTGCCGCACTTGGAGGAAGAGCAGCTGAACAAATTGTATTCGGTAAAATTTCTACTGGCGCCTTGAGTGATCTTGAGAAGGTAACAAAGCAGGTTTATGGAATGATTGTTTATTACGGTCTCAATTCTAAAATTGGCAATGTATCGTACTACGATTCTTCTGGCCAAAGCGAATATTCTTTTCAAAAACCTTACTCTGAAAGCACTGCTCAACTTATTGATGAAGAAGTTAGTAAGTACATTGAGAAGGCTTATCAAGATACATTAACTCTGCTCGAAGGAAGCAGGGACAAACTAAATCTACTTGCTGAACAGCTGCTTGAGAAAGAGGTTATCTTTAAAGAAGACATGGAAACTATTTTTGGCAAAAGAACATTTGACCGAGACATTGAACGTGAAAAAGAAGAAAAAGACACTGACGAGCGCTTAATTAAAGAAGCTGAAGAGCGAAAGGCTAAAAAATCAAAGGCTGCTGAAGAAACGAAAAGTGGAACTACGAACGGAAAACCTGTAAATAAACCTGCAGTTTCAACGAATGAAATGGCCGAAAAACCATCACAAAACGGAGAAGACTCCAAAAACGTTGAAAACAATTCTGCAACTTCCGAAAATGTTGCTGCTACTGAAAAAAAGGTTTAACTACATTTGAACCTTAGCCTATGGAAGTAAATTGGACTAAGGTATATACCACTAGTAATTCAATTCAAGCAGAATTAATCAAAGCGCGGCTTGCAGAAGATGACATCCCAGTTGCTTTTGTAAGCAAGCAAGATTCTATGCATTTGCATCTTAATATGCAGTTTGGTGTAGAGTTATTCGTTGCTAAAGAAAATGCATTCATAGCTGTTCAAATCATTGGTAAAATGGACCTAGATGAGTGATCTTAAACAAAGACTCTCTACTGGCTCAATATTCATTGTTGTTCTTTTCGGATCTACAATTGCGAGCCCTTACACCTACGCTTGTATATTCCTTCTTGCCAGCACATTGGGGCAGATTGAATTCTACCGATTAATCAAAAAATCTGGCGGAAATCCACAAACTCTTACAGGTGTTATAGGCGGTATTTTATTGTTTACTACTAATTTCCTATTTGTTCAAGGTTCGTTTGATAATATTAGCCTGCTAGTTTACAATATGCCTTTGCTTTTTGTGGTGTTTTTAATTGAGCTTTTCCGCAAAGACAAGAATCCATTTTTCAATATCTCCTATACCATTATAGGAATAATTTATATTGCTCTTCCCTTCTCCTTGTTGAATTATTTAATGATTGATCCAAGATATTTTCCTACTTACGAATTCTACCCGCACATTACTGCAGGCGTTCTATTTTGCATGTGGGCGAACGATAGTTGGGCTTATTTAATAGGGAAGAAATTTGGAAAAACTAAACTTTTTGAAAGTGTTTCCCCTAAAAAAACGTGGGAAGGGTTTTTAGGAGGTATTTTCTTTTGTGTTGGGTTCGCAATAATCATAAGTTTTATTGCTACTGCTCTTTCAATGATTGACTGGATAGTTCTAGGATTAATTATATCAATTGCAGGCACAGCAGGCGATCTTATTGAATCAAAACTAAAACGAAGTTTAAATTTAAAAGACTCAGGAAATATATTACCAGGTCATGGTGGAATTCTAGATCGTTTTGATGCCCTTATTTTGGCAATTCCTTTTATTATTGTTTACTTATTCATTAGATTCTAGATAAGTTTTATGACACTACATCGAGAAGGCTCAAAAATCATGATATTTACCTTTATAGGTTTGTTGGTTTTTAACCTAGCCCTTACACCATTCTTATCGGAAAACCCGATAGCAAGAGGAATCTTTGGAATTTTCTCTCTTTTTATATTTGGAGTTGTAGTTCAATTTTTCAGAGTACCCAATCGAAAAATAGAAATAAGAGATGAGCTAATAATTAGTCCTGCTGACGGAAAAGTTGTGGTTATAGAAAAGGTATTTGAAGACGAGTATTTCAAAGAAGAGCGTATTCAAGTTTCCATATTTATGTCACCATTTAATGTGCACATTAATTGGGCTCCAATTGCAGGTATAGTTAAATACGCTAAATATCACCCTGGTAAATTTCTTGTTGCTTGGCATCCAAAATCATCAACTGAAAACGAACGATCAACTTTTGTTTTTGAGAACTATAAAGGAGCTGTTTTAGTGCGACAAATTGCAGGGTTTCTAGCGAGACGAATCGTGTTTTTTGTAAAACAAGACGAACAAATTGGACAAGGCGATGAATTTGGATTCATCAAATTTGGTAGTAGGGTCGATTTATTATTGCCAATAAATGCTAAAATAAAAGTTGAGCTGGATCAGAAAGTAACTGGTAAACAGACGATTATCGCAGAACTATAGCATGCCGCTGTTAAACTATTGTTAAAGCATTTTGATTACCACTTTTAACCTTCCAAATTTGAGGTTTGTAAATTGATGGTACGTCCATTTAGTAAAATCAAATGATTATGAGTTTAAAAAATATTTCTGCTACATTTTTAGTTTTAATTGCTTTTGGAACCAGCACGTTTGCAGCCAAAAAAGAAAAAACTGTTCTAACCAAAAAACATCAATTTGAATTTACAATTTCTGATTCAGAGGATAGTTTAGTATTTCTAGCTAACTATTACGGAAAAAAACAATATTACTACGACACTGCTTTCGCAGTAGAAAAAGGAGTATTCAAATTTGAAACCGATTCTATTCCAGGTGGAATTTATTTAATTGTTATGCCTGATAAATCGCAATACTTTGAAATTGTGGTCAATGGAAATGAATCTCGTGTTGTTTTGAGTACTACTCGAGCCAATATGGTTGCTGATATGGTAGTTAGTGAATCTGAAGAAAACAAATTGTTCTATGAGTTTCAGCAAGAGATGAATAAAAAAGGCGAAGAAGCTGGACCAATTCAGAAAAGAATTCAGGTTTTGAAAGCTGACACCGTTAATCCAAAACCCGACGAAATAAAAGCTGAGCAAGAAAAACTAGAAGCGATAAATAAGGAAGTAAATGAATATAAAAAACAATTTATCGAAACCCATAAGGGAACGTTTACATCAAAAATATTCTTGACTTCTCAAGAACCTGAAGTTCCTGAAAACCCAGAATTACCAGAAGGAACCAATGTTGATCTGTGGAAATTTCAGGAATATAAAAGACAGTATTTACAATACGTTGATTTTACAGACGATCGATTGCTTCGATCACCAGTTTTTGCCAAAAAACTAGAATATTACATGACTAAATTAGTTGTACAAAGACCGGATTCCATTAACAAAGCAGCAGATGAACTTGTTGAACGTGCAAGACCAAGTAAGGAAATGTTTAAGTATGTAGTGCATTGGAATACTAACTTCTACGAGCGATCTAAGATCATGGGAATGGATGGTGTATTTGTACATATGTCTGATAATTATTACACTAAAGAACAAGCTCATTGGGTAGACAGTGCCGGGCTTGCTAAAATAAACGAGAGAGCAGCAACTTTACGTCCATTGTTATTAGGTAAGGTGGCTTCAAACATTATACTACCAGATACCTCTGGCGAATGGTTTGATTTACACAAGTTACCTGCTGAGTATACTATTCTTTATTTCTGGAGCCCTACTTGCGGTCACTGTAAAAAGTCTACTCCTAAATTGGAGAAGTTTTACCAAGATTATAAGTCTAAGGGTATTGAAGTATTTGGCGTTTGCACTGAGTTGGAAACACCTGGTATGAAAACCTTTGTAAAAGCGCATAAGCTTACTTTCATTAATGTTTCAGACACTCCTGAGATTAATAAAAACGCTTATGATTACTTAGACAAGACAACAGTTAATAGCCTGAATTTTAGAACGATATACGATATCTACTCTACTCCTCAAGTTTATGTTTTGGATAAGGACAAGAAAATTATTGCTAAGAAACTAGGTGTTGAACAATTGTCAGATTTTATCGACAATTATTCAAAGGATAAGGCAGCTAATTAATAAGCTACTCTTAAGGCTTTTATGTCGCTG
>Ga0307998_1001160_pt1 | contig 14358 bp, 7 predicted proteins | sample Davwhametageno37_FD_203147 | JGI IMG/M metagenome (GOLD analysis project Ga0307998, IMG submission 203147) | Marine microbial communities from Davis Island wharf, Antarctic Ocean - #37 | ecosystem: Environmental > Aquatic > Marine > Unclassified | place: Antarctic Ocean: Davis Island wharf... | reverse complement strand
ATTTAATGTATACTTCGCAGGCAGAAAACAACGGTGCTTTTGTAATACGATACCCAAGAGGACAAGGTGTTATGCCAGTTTGGAAAACGCCTTTCAAAAAAATTAAAATTGGAACTGGACGAAAAGTTGTTTCCGGTTCAGATGTAGCAATATTAAGCATTGGCCATATTGGAAATTATGCAGTTGAAGCCTCAAACAAATTAGAATCAGAACATAAAGTAAGTGCGGCAGTTTACGACATGCGTTTTGCAAAACCAATAGATGAAATACTTTTACACGAAGTATTTAGCAAATTTGACAAGGTAATTACAGTCGAAGACGGTTGTATTATGGGTGGAATGGGAAGCGCTGTCTTAGAATTCATGGCGGACCACGGTTACTCTTCCAAGGTTACTCGTTTGGGTATTCCTGATAGTATTGTGGAACATGGCTCGCAATATCAATTGTATGCTGAGTGTGGATTTGATGTTGAAGGGATTATGAAGACCGCTTGTAAAATGGTTATACAAACCAAAGATGCTAATAATAAGGCTTTCGCGTAAATTTTTTTTATATTCACCCAACTATCTTATTTTTGTAGGCGTATTATAGCCAAACAAACTTAAAATAGTTTTTATGAAAAAAATCTACTTATTATTAGTCACCGTTTTCGTTATTGGTGCAACTCAGTCAAACGCTCAGTGCAACGCCGACTTTCAATATTTTACATCAGGCCTGACGGTTCAATTTCAGGATTCATCTTTTTACTCAACAAACTCATTTTTTACGCAAGACTGGAGTTTCGGTGATGGGAATATAGGCAATGGAAGAGCTCCTGCGCACACCTACACTGCCGCAGGAACATACACCATCACTTTATCTATTTCAGACAGCCTGTTAACTTGCATTGACACTATTAGAAAAGTAGTTACTGTTACAACAGCAGCTCCAACACCTTGTAACGCAAGCTTTACATACAGTGTAAATCCAAATAATACGGCAAGCTTTACTAGTTTAGTCACCGGTGGAACAGCTCCATTTTCATATGCGTGGGACTTTGGCGATGGTAACACCAATATAGCAGGGTTTCAAAACCCAAACCATACGTATACAAACACAGGTATTTATGTTGCAACCTTAACTGTTACAGGTGCTAACCGCGGAACTTGTTTTTACTCAGATACAATTACTGTAAATACATGTACTGCAAACTTTAGTTATCAAGTAGGGAGTAACGGCACAGTCTCATTTACCAACTTGTCTAGCGTCATTCAAGGAGTAAGCTTCTCTTGGACTTTTGGTGATAGCAGCCCAACTAACTTTATGACAAGCCCGACACATACTTATACTGCTGCTAACTCATACATTGCTACCTTAACCATGTCTGATTCATTGAACAATTGTTCAGCAACATTTTCTGACACAGTAGTGGTAACAATCGGTTCCCCAAACCAATGTAATGCTGCTTTTACAAAAGCAAAAGACTCTACTGTCGCTTACGGTGTTATATTGTATAATAGTTCTAGCAACTTCGGATCTCATTTTTTCACTTGGGATTTTGGTGACGGAATTACAGGTTCAGGAAGAACTCCTATTCACACTTACCAAAACTTTGGTTCTTATGTAGTTTGTTTAACGATTACTGATTCAATCTTAAACTGTACTTCTACTTTCTGCGATACTGTTGGAATGGATACTTTAGGCAACCTAAAAACTGGATTTGGAATTCGAGTTCAAAATTTAGTTGCAGTTGGAATAGATGAAACAAACGATTTAAATGATGTTGCATTATACCCTAACCCGGCAAATAATCAAATTTCATTGGACTTAACTTCTGTTGAAAACAACATTAGTATTAGAGTAATGGATGTTTCTGGAAGAGTTGTAATTGAGCAATTAAATCAAAAACCTGGAAGTGTACAAAACTTTGAGATCACTTCATTTAAAAGTGGATTGTACTTCATGGTGTTGGACGACGGAAAAACTCAAGAAATTAAAAAGTTTATTAAACGATAAGAGAGTGTCGAGTTTAATAACATAGTTAAAAAAAGGCAGTGTCTAATTAGATACTGCCTTTTTGGATTTACACCCAACTTTAGCATTAAAAATACCGTCTTTAAATCATGAAGAAGTTATTAACCCTCCTTTGCTTTAGTGTACTTTTTGCGACTGGAATCAATGCACAAAGCTGCCAAGCAGGATTTAACTATTCTACAAACGGGTTAACAGCAGTTTTCATAGACTCATCTTATAGCAATGTCGCAGGAGGCTTTCAATCATCTTGGAATTTTGGAGATGGAACATTCTCTAATTCTATGAATCCTTCGCATGGTTACTCTCAATCAGGTACATACTCAGTTTGTCTGACTATTTCAGACTCTCTTTGCATTGATTCTATTTGTTACACAGTAGTAATTCAATCATATCCCATTAATTGCCAAGCAGGTTTCTATTTTATCCTCAATGGATTAAATGCTCACTTTTACGATACTTCGGTAACCGGAGTTTATTCGAGTTACAATTGGAATTTTGACGACGGCACCGGTAGTTCTATCAAAAACCCTGTGCATAATTACAGCCAGTCCGGTTCTTATGTTGTGCGCTTGTCTATTTACGATTCTATTACAAACTGCTCAAGTCTAACGTTTGACACTGTTATTGTAACGAAACCAATAAACTGTGTAGCATCTTTCACCTACAATTTAAGTGGAACAACTGTAGACTTTACAGATAGAGCAAGCAACTACAATTCTATACAGTACAACTTGGGCGATGGAACAATTGCGTACGTGCCAAATCCAACACACCAATATACCGGACCGGGAAGCTACATTGTTTCTCAAACAGTTGCAACGTTAACAGGCTGTTCTAACACTTTTACAGATACAATCGTCATACTCCCGCCTTGCAAAGCAGGATTTACTTACATGACTAACGACTTACAAGTGAACTTTGTGAGTCAAGCAACAAACAATACTAGTGTTATTTATAATTTTGGAGACGGTAATACAAATTCAATGGCCAATCCTATCTACACTTATACTGATACAGGGAAATACATCGTTTGCCAAACTGTAACCAATCAAAACAATTGTATTTCTACCTTTTGTGATACTGTGCAGTTAACGTTACCGATTCCATGCGTTGCTGATTTTTCTTTTACTTCAGCAAACGATACAACACATTTCAGCAACTTATCTCAACACTTTACCGAAGTAAATTACAACTTTGGCGACGGCAACTTTTCTAACAACAACAATCCAATACACGACTATGCTGCAAGTGGTACGTACCAAGTCGTTCTTACAATACACAACGATAGCACAAACTGTATAGATTCGATTATAAAACCTGTAACTATTACCATTTCCAAATCTTGTGTTGCACGTTTTGAATTAGCTATTGACACAAATCAACGGGATATTCTATTTTTAATAAATTCTTCATCTTCCGACAATACACACAGTTACTTTTGGAATTTTGGAGATGGAAATACAGCCAACACAAGACTTCCAATTCATCGCTATATTCTTAACCAAGCATATAAAATCTGTTTAACAGTTTCTGACAGCGTTCAAAACTGTACTTCCACTTATTGCGATTCAGTTGGTTTAGATTCGAATGGACATATTATAAAATCTGCAGGATTTAAGCTTCGAGTTTTAGATGGAACATTCATCGGAATTGAAGAGAACAACTCTTTTGAAAAATCAATTTCAGTTTACCCTAATCCATTCACAAATCAGATAACTGTAGAGATAGATTTTGAAGGAGACCCAATTAATTATCTAGTTGTAACTCTTCAAGGCACTGTAGTACTGCAGAACTCATTTAATAGCAAACATAATATTATCGGAATGGCCAATTTCCCACCTGGAATTTACTTTATTAAACTATTCCAATCCAGAAAAACAGCAGTGAGAAAAATAGTGAAAATTTAAGCTCAAAGCTTAGCATGAACATTGATAAATCACTCATAGAAAGCTGCTTAAATAAGGAAAGAGCTGGTCAAAACCGGATGTATAAAGAACTCTTTTCTTACTTAATGAACATTTGCATGCGTTATAAAAATGATTATGACACAGCAGGTGCCAGCTTGAATGCGATCTATTTAAAGATATTAGACAACTTACCTAAGTTTAGAAAAGAAGACTCTTTTATTGCTTGGATAAAACGAATTGCAGTGAACCACTTAATAGATGAGTACAGAAAGGACAAGAGGATAAAAAAGCATACAACTTATTTTGAAGATAATAGAGTCCCAGAGTCAAAGTCGTTTCACAGCAAAGAAGCCGAAATGGAATCTGAGTATTTGTTAGAGATGATACGAGAGTTACCTCCGACAACTCAAAAAGTATTTAACCTCTATTCAATAGATGGTTATAGGCATAAAGAAATAGGAGCGTTACTTGAGATGAGTGAAAATACTTCCAAGTGGCATCTGCGTGAGGCAAGAATAAAACTACAAGCCAAAGTATTGGTTTTTAACAAAACAGAGCCATGAGCGATTTGAATAACATAGACGAACTCTTCCGTAACGGAATTGAACGTGAATACCCCGTAGACGATGGATTATGGTCTGCTATTGAAGCTCAGCTACCTTATACTTCAACACCAAAACCATGGTACTTCAACCTAAAATCTATTGTTTTGGCAGTTGTGCTGATCACCTGTTCGTTTATCCCAAAAGACAACAATAGAGTAAGTCAAACTAATAACAACCCAGAGGCAAGAAAGAATACCTTAACAGCTATTCTAACCTCAAAGTCAGCTCAGTTAACTGAAATAACCAACACTTCCGCCAAAGAACTATTACTTCTAACAACACCTTCTAAGATTAATCGGCCAAATCCAAGTGCAAAAGTCAAAAGCCCAACTACAAAGACTAAAATAACAACTCCACCGGGACAAACAACAAATGCATCAGCAACTAAAGTAAATTATGATTCAAAACCTCGAATTAAAGATAAACTAAGAACACTAACGGAACAGCATGAAAAGATTCAAACGAAAGAGAATCTTACTGCATCTACTTCAAAACTAATTTCAATGCACAAACCTGATGAGTTTTCTCTTCTTTCAACCATTCCAATCGCAGAGTCGTTCATTACTGTCTCACCGAAAGCTATACGCTATCCGATGTTAGTAGATTGCTTAATATACGATCTAAAACCGTCCCCCTCCCACTCTTTTGAAGTAGAGTCGTTCTACTCCATTTCAATTAACAAATCTCTTAACAATGGAGATTATAGTCTCTTAAATAACAAAGATAATGGGGAAAAAGCGATTGACTTTAAAGGCACAGGGCTGAACTATGTTAAACAAAAAAAATTACTTGTTTATGGCTTGGGTATTCAACAGTCTACCTATACCGAAAGGTACAGTTACTCTGTTGACTTGGAGAAAACTAGAATTAATTTAACATATGACACCACTTATAAACTCGTGTCGGGAAATTTTAACAGTAATGGCACACCAGTTTTTTTAATTCAACAAGAGGTAACGGAAAACGCAAATGAAGAAACATACGCAGATAAAGGAGAAGTTATTGGTAGAAATACGATAAAAAGGGTCGGAGTCCCGCTATTTATAGGTGCTCATAAAAGCTACCAAAATTGGATGATGCAAGTCAGGTTTTCTGTTATTCCTCAATTCATTTACAACTTATCGGGCAACTATTTAGCGAATGATTTAAACAGTTTGACTGAACTTAGCGAAACAGAGATTAAGACATGGAATTTAGTCAACAGAAGTGATTTAAGCCTAGGTTATAACGTTAACGAGCAATTCGTGGTGGGAGCAAAATACAGTGTATTAAATGATCTAAGCTCATTCACCAAAACTTATGATAGTAAGCTAAGCGGTCAGCTTATTGGAGTATGGATTTTGTGGAAACCTTGATATCACCAACGAATAATGCACTACCACAAATCTGGGTCTTGAAATACCACATTGAGTTTGCTGAGCCAATGCATCACTTTCAGACTTAACAACTCGGAGATTTAAGCGAATAAAACTGATTTTATGTTCCTCAATATAAATAAATTAGCTTCAACTAGAACATAAACAGGAATTGACGAATTACTTTTTACCTTTCTAAGATAGAATGGCGAAATTGAGAAATTATCGTCTCCTGAAACAGATTATCTGTAAGGCGAGTGATAATGTTTTTTATTGAAAAGACTAGCGTTCTTTTTTATGTTTACTCCAAACTGCTAGCAAAAGTATATTTACAGAGACTAACATAACAGAAATACAAATACAAAATTTTGCCCACCAATTTAAAATAAACGGGTTCAACAAAAAAGGAAGAAACTAGTAGCTTCTCCCTTTTTCAATTGAATTTTTCTATAAAATTTTAACTGGAAAGCTTAAAGTTTACAGGAACCGTGTACTGAATTCGAACAGGCTTTCCTCTTTGTTTGCCAGGTTTCATTTTTGGTAGCGCCTTGATAACTCTGACCGCCTCTTTTTCAAGAGATTTTCCTCCGGGCACGCCCCTAACTACTTTAACTTCATTTACTTGACCCTTAGTGTCCACTAAAAACTGTACATACACTCTACCTGAAGTTCCTGCATCTCTGGCCATAGCAGGATATTTGGTGTTCTTCCCAATGAACTTTCTCATTTCGTTTCCCGTACATGCATCAATTTCAGATTTTGAACCGGCACTTTCACATCCAGGAAAAATCGGCATGTCCTCAACAACAGTAAAGATTTGAGCTTCTTCAAACACCTCTTCTGGCTGCTCGAAAATCTCTGTTTCCATGTCAGCTTCAGAATCTTGAATCTCCACTTCATCCTCAATAACTTTATCATCCTCAACAATCTCCAAAATTTCTTGTGGCGGTGGAGGAGGAGGTGGAGGTGGTGGTGGTGGCTGATTTTGCTGAGTAATGGGTATTATTTCCTCTTCAATATCATCCATTTGCAACTGCCCTAGTGAACTGGCGCCCTCCTCATATGTCTTCCATTCGAATGCAATAAGCACAAAAGACAATGAAAGCACTAAACCAATAGCAAACAAAATACCTTTTTTGTCTTCTAAATCAGCTTTGGGATTCTTTTTTAATTCCATAGTATTAATTTTTCAATTAGCTAAGATAAGAAATTTTAGAAATCCTATCTTGATTTGATGCGCAGCGTACATTAACTTTTTTTAAACCGTTTGGAAAATAAAAATACAACAATTAATCCAAAACAATTCGCAAGAAAATCAATCCAGTCTCCAGTTCTATTTGGAACCAAATAATGCTGTATTAGTTCAGTCGCTGATGCAAGAACAAACGCAAAAATGACTAGTATCGTATGCATACAATCTTTTAATTGCGCAACAAACAAAAACCACATTAAAAGACCATACATAGCAACATGAGCTATCTTATCTAAACCTACTAAAGGCTTTATTTTAAGTTCTTGTAAAGGAGAAAAACTTAACCAACAAATCACTAGCACCCAAGAAATTAACGGCACAAAGCGTAATTTTTTCATTTACCCAACCTCTACTTCGTAAGCTTCAGCGGATAACAAATCGTCTAGCTGAGACATATTTGCCAATTTCACTTTGATCATCCAACCATCTTCGTAAGGATTATCATTTACTGACTCTGGACTTGCCTCAATCTTATCATTCACCTCAATTACCTCACCTTTAAGAGGCATAAACAAATCAGAAACTGTTTTTACCGCTTCAACTGTTCCAAAAACTTCTCCTTTTTCTAGGTTATCTCCTTCTGTTTCAATTTCTACGTAAACAATGTCACCCAATTCACTTTGAGCAAAATCAGTAATCCCGATAGTAGCTATATCTCCATCGATCTTTATCCATTCGTGATCTGATGTATATTTTAAATCTGCTGGAATATTCATGTGTTGTTATTTTATTTAATACAAATTTATCGAAAGATAATTATTGTGAAAGCGTAAATCGTAAACTAATTCCAGCATTTGTGTTTACTGTTGGAAAACTAGAGGAAATTAATGGTGTATTTGCTACTCTATCATAGAATAATCTCAGGTTCAACTTACTACTAAATCTATAATCAGCAGTAAATTTAATAGAAAAAATTCGTTGACCAGAAGTTAATTCATTTCTATTTTCCACTATCCTCCTTATTACGGTTTGATTATCTCTAATAGAAACATCTGCTCTTAAATCAAGGTCACTAGCCTTCTCTACCTTTCCTACTTTAAATGGCAACTTAACGTTAGTTAGACGGTAGCCCAAGCCAATAATATACTCTTTACCAACAATTTCAGTTATTTGGTTGTTGGCAAAACTAAGCGATACATTTCTGTCTCTTCTCATTTCTAACCTAGTTAGTAAACTATTATTCCAAGTCATATCTACATTAATTAACGGACTAAACTGTTCACTAATACTTGCCACACTTAGCTGCTTGTCAGTAATAAAATTACCATTCACATCTTTTTGAGTAGGCGCACCATTGACGTCTTCTTCATAAAGTTGGTTTCTTGTAAAGCTCCCCACACTAAAGTTAGATCTATAAGCATGGTTCAACGTTACCGTTTTAAACAGCTTTTTCAAAGCAGGAATTTTAGATAAGCCATCATATGTAATGTTCCAATTGGGCATTGGTAACATTTTTGTAAAGTCTCTAATTACCGTGCTACTAGCACTTTTTCCTGCATAAGCTGATAGGAACGAGTGCAACAGCACATCCTGAGAGGTCGCTCCATAACCCTGTCCGTAAAGTTCCCCATCACCTAATGTGTCTCTAAACAACTCCTGCATGTTCAGCTTTTGTGAAATTACTACCCTATTTTCTCTTAACGCAGTGAACGTTTCATTGCTAAAATTATCTTCATCATTTTGGACGAAGGCGGTTCTAAAACTTAAAAAAGATTGACTGTAATTGCCATTTACAACAACAGGAGCATCAAAATTATATGCAGCAGAATCCGGATCGTAAAAGAAATTTCGCGTAGTGTTTTCTGATTGTCTTTTGTTTGCTTCTAATTGAATTCTAAGCCCTCTTATAGGCTGTAAAGTAGCTCTAATACTGAGCTGGCTGCTAAATGTTTTGGAAAAATCACCACTAACAAAAACTCCGTCAACCAACCAATCTGCCCTCCCATCTCCATCCGAATCGTTCCTAGCTCTTTCTAAAAATGATTCCCCAGGTCCTTGAATACCCGCAATAAAATCTAAGCCCGGAGCCGTCCAAGAAGGTCCTAAACCAAGGACACTCATACTCTGATTGTAGTTTGGCAAAATAGTCCCTTCCGTTTCGCTATACGTTACATTAACGTTCTTCAAACTCATTAACGTCCAAAGTGTGTTATCAAATAGGTATCGTTTTAAAAAGAATTTTTTCTTTCGCAGGGTGTCGGGCTCCTCCTCTTTCTCAATGGCAGTCTTCTTATTAGAAAATTTATTAGCAGCCTTTTCCTCATCTGCTTCTATCTTTTCAACTGATTCTATTTCCTCCCTCTTATTTTTCTTTTTCTCCTTTTTGTCAGCATCCTCTTCCAGGTCTTCCGAGTCTAAAATAACATACTTGTTATCTATCTTGGGGTCTTTCAAATCTTTCACGTACTGAAACTTATCTAATAAAGCTTGAAAATTAACGGTTGCATTAATTCGTTTTGTATTTGAGTTTTGAATGGTTGCTCCAAGGCTTGGTGTTGTGTCTAATGGATTTCCTACTAAATCCCAAGAATAAGTTGCACCGTACCTAGCTGAAGAGGTTATAAAATCTAAGCCCGGCAATTTATTAATCGGGATATTGTAATTAATGTCAAAGTTGTGATTGTAATTCGTATTGTCTCCAAATCCTTTTATGTTATTCCACACCTCCCGTTTGTAGGCATCATATGTTTCTTCGTCATCTCTATCCACAGCACCATCGGGCTCCCCAATTAATGCTTGTGCTGCTGCTGAAAAATTAAACGTTAAAGACTTTGTTAACTTATGACGCAACGTATAATTCCGTTGCCAGTTAAATGCTTTTTGGTAAAATACCTCTGATGGGAAATCTAATACCCCCGGCGCAGCTACTGTAATAGTTCTAGCTTGGCGTTCTTGATAGTTTCTGTCAAAAGAATTTTGAATGCTTATTTGACTCGGGACAAGGTTTATGTTAATGTCCTTTATTATCCTGAATGCCTTCTTCTCTAAAAATTTAATCTTCTTAAAGGGTTCTATACTTTTCGCCTTACCTGAAAAGGTATAATTTACCTGACCACGATAAGTTTGTTGGTTGTTTTTAGCCGTGTTTATATCGCTTCGAATAATTTCAGAATAGGCGTAAGTGAAAGAGAAATTTTCTATATCATAAAAATTAGATCTCTTTTTATTCGGTCCAGGCATCTTACGGACATTAGTAAAGTTTAAACTCCTCCTCGTTGTCTTGTCATCTGTTATGTTACGAATAGAGTCTTTAAAGTTCTGATCTAACTCCGGCGATCGGTAGAAGTCCTTCAACTTAACATCCGGGTCTAATGGATTAAATTCAGGTCGTATGATACTTTCAGAAATAGAATAATACATGGGAATGCTAACATTCGCCTGTTTTGGCAAGAACTTAGCCAATTCAACACTGGCAGATAAATCATATTGTTGCTTTGTTTCTCGCTGCCTTTCGTTTAGTTTTTGCTCCAAACTACCCCACCCAGGTGTACTGTAACTTCCAGATAAATTCACCGAACCCAAATCTGCAATCTGTGCAGTAGCTCTAGCTGTTGCTGCCCATCCTCCGTCGTTATTAAAATCAGACAATCGCAACTCATTTACCCATACTTCAGCGCATTTTGACAATCCATCATCAATAAACTGAATTGGGCCTCCTTTTCTATTTCGAACTCCAATCATGATGACTCTCACTTCCGCAAGGTTTGGATTTCCCTTTACTCGAATAATATTTTTCCCATCAACGGCTTCATATGCATTTCCAAGAAGAATGGTACTCCCAGAACCATTCGACAGTCGATTTCTAGCCTGCTTTGCATTAATTAACTTATCAAACTGAAGATCAATATCGTTGTTGTCGGGCCAAACTTCTTCCGGTTGATTTCGTCCAGGCTGTGTAACATCCAGTGGTACTTCATATTCGTAATAGTTGTTTGCAAAGTCAGTTCCTAACCTTAAAACAACAGAGACATCTCCATTATTTAAGAATTCATCTTCACTTCCGGCCTCAGCATGTGAAAACATTTTCAACCTTTTATACTGTCGAATATCTAAATCCAAATACCTAAAAGCAAATTTTGAATATCCATCTTGTAAGTCACACACATCCAAAACTAGAGACTGCTCGTTCAATTGACGTTGATTTGTTGTTCCAAAATCAATTTCTCGGTCAATATCCGGTGGTATTGTATAGTTTATTGGAACTCTATTTGAATTTTCTTCTACATTTACAGCCCCTATGTTAAAGGTTGTTGCACCAGGCTCCGCACTGTGTGTATCTCCTGGAGGCAAATCTGTTCCTTGGTAACTTCTCCACTCTCCTCGCACTAACCCTAGTCTTGCAAAACGAACTACCACTTCTTCATCAAATCCCCTTAAGAACATTCTCATAAATCGAATAGACTTAAAGTCTCTTATCTCACCAATTACTTTCTCCGGTTGACGAATTGGAATTTTGAATTGATACCAGTTAACGTTTTTAGTTTCGCCGTTTACATTTTTTGTCGCCCTTACTACATCAGTAATAAAATTGTCTCCAACATTATTTGGACTAAGCAAATCAGGAGTAAGTTGAACCTTATATTGAAAATAACTTTCTGTTCTGTCCAAGTTAAAGTTTCTGTTTACATCTTCAACATCAGGTAAAGTTGTTGCAGCGGTTGGATAACTTTCAGTAGACTGATCTCCGGTAGGTGAGTTCCCTTGATGACCGTTAAACTTCTTGTATCTGTCCAAAATAGAAAGCTCATTTCTGTCGTAATCACTCCCTCTATAATAATGGTAATTATCATTTGAAGGATCGTTAGTAAATGAGCCTAAAATAGTTGGATTCGTTACAATTTGTGCTAAAGAATCTAAATAACCTAAAAATTCTATTCGCTCATCATCATCGTTAAGCCCATCTAAACCAATATCTTGAAACCTTCTAGCATTGGGGTTATTATCAAATGCATTGACTACCGATTGAATGGTAGGAATTCTTCCCCAAACTGTAGGAGTGGTGTTTTCAGCACTCCCTGTATTTGAGAATCCGTTTTCAAAACTTTTTCTAGAATCTTGCAAAACATCTTCTGAAACAGACCCAATGTTGAAATATAATTGTCCCCCGTTATGGTTTAAGTTTCCATCTTGTTCATTAAAAGGATCCATGATCCAAAATTGAATGAACTCAACATTTGAAGCCTCAAAATCACTTGAGGTGATTTCTCGCATGATTCCTCCCCATCTTGTCTCGGGAGAATTTAAGAGCCCTTGGTTATTAATCCCATCTGAAAATGCACCTGCGCCTAGGTCGTAGTTATAAGGCCCTCTTTCTGTTGGATAAAAAGCCAAATCTAAAGTTGGCAAGTTATTAATCAACCCGGGCTCCGGATCTTTATTTGGAAACACCTCCGTTTCTAATATTTCTCTTGAAAGATTGTTAGACTGGCTTTCGGAATCTTGTATGTGTCCAGGTGTCCTAGAATCGTTCCTAAAAAATAATGGATCAATTGTATACCAAGCTAATTTAGCACGATTATAACCGTAAGCGGTATTGTTAATTAAACTTCCTTCTTTAAATAAATCTTCTTGTCCTTGAGGAGTGCTGGCTAAAGACCATGCATTAGCAGCTCTGACATCCAAAACAGTTTGACTTCCCTCAAAGTCGTCGATATAAGCAATACCGTCTTTGGTTATCGCTTTTGAGTTCCCTGGAAATAAACGTGCAACTTCACCTGCAATTGTAAAAGTTGATTTTTCTTTTGTGCTAAAGAAAGGCAACATATCTACCAGTTTAGTAAGGATAGGAGCTTCTGATGTATACGCACCGTCTAGCCCAACTATCGTATTCGAAATGGGCTCATCTCCAATATTAATTTTCCTTGTTAAAGGCCTCTCTGTTAAGTTTAATATTGTCCCTCCAATGTTAATGTCTTCAGAAATTCTATAATCAAACCGAGAACCAATTAGAGTCTTTGTTTGCACATTAAACAAAGAGTTACTTCCCAATGAAACTTTGATTGGTTGCCCAGAAGCAAGAATTCCTTCATTCAAAATTCTTACCCTACCTAGATTGTAGTCAACCGTGTAGTCAACATTTTCTGTTAACTGAGCACCTCCGGCTGTAACGGTAACTGAACCTTGCGGAATATTGAATGAGTTCAATGAGATTTCTGAGCCGGAACTTGACTGGTACCTTCCCCTAAAGGTATATCTGTTGTTATCTACATCTTGTTGTGCAAGAATTTTTGTCGTTGTATACAACGAATCATACGCAAACTTGTTACCAAGATTTGGATCGTCAAACTGAGCCTTAAGGTAATCTCCAAATGGCTCTAAAACAGGGAAGTAAATTTTACCACTTTGCGGGTTTATAGTTACATTCGGAACAAAATCAAACAAACCATCTGCCTGAGCTTGATTCGTTACTGTCATTCTATCCAATCCTAAAGTATTGATAAGTGGCTTTCCGGTAGGCTTACCTGCAGGAAAGTAAGGTATCTCAACTCCAGTTTCCTCGTTTAAATACCAAATTTCAAGTGTAAAGTTCTCAGGACTTACGTTAAACGCATCTAGAGAGTAAACGTTTTTCATCATTAAATCCCAAGAGGGTAAGCTTGGATTTATGATTGTTCCTTTCAGCAACTTTAAATACAAAGCATTTTGTCCATCAATTCCGTCAGTACTTAAATCCCCCACTTGGTAAACTTTCCCATTGTAGGTATATCGATATGAAACTGCTAATACATCTTGTGGATTTAGCGTTCTGTTTAAAGAAATATACCCTAACTCAGGATTCAAAGTGTATTCATTTGCCGAAAGTAGAACCGCATTTTCGAGACGTTCATAGTCCTCTCCACTTCTTAATTGCTCTCCTTGTAATACTTCATCTGCCTCATTAAAACCTCGAATTCTAGATGATCCGGGATAATCTGTTGCTAGATTAGCATACAAATTATTAGCTTCATTCGCAGCCCTTCCAACAATAGGAGTTGTAAGTTGAACTCGTTGCGGATTACTGATTCTTCTATCATTTGCTAAATCGGTAAATGCTAAAATATTTCTGGTATTTTGAAATGATCCTTGTGTATTTGTGATGTAAACCTCAACGGCAGTAATATTAATTCTAGAGGTAATTCGTGGCGGAGACGAGAGATTTTTTTCGTAGTCCTCTCTAAACAGATGGGATAAAAAATAATGTCGATTGTCTTCATACTCTGAAGCTGATTTCTCAAACTCTTGAACTT
>Ga0307998_1001159_pt1 | contig 14358 bp, 13 predicted proteins | sample Davwhametageno37_FD_203147 | JGI IMG/M metagenome (GOLD analysis project Ga0307998, IMG submission 203147) | Marine microbial communities from Davis Island wharf, Antarctic Ocean - #37 | ecosystem: Environmental > Aquatic > Marine > Unclassified | place: Antarctic Ocean: Davis Island wharf... | reverse complement strand
ACCGGCAACATCGCCGTCTCGAAGCAGCCGAGTCGCCGCTCCAGCCCTTCTGATTTCATCCACGAGCTCAGCGTTATATTCGCGATCCAGAACTGCGACCAGAATCTCAGCTACTGGCTTACCTGTAGCCCTTGAATAAGCTCGTTGGATGAGAGTCGGGTTACGTTTGACATCTGGTTGCTAATGCTAGCTCGCAAATTCATGAACATTTACGAGGTAGGCAGGTTGCTTCTTTGATGTTTGAGGTGAGCTATATATCAATGGACAGGTCCTCTGAGACTGCTCGAGGGTTACCTAGCTGAATTTCTATATTTAGCTCAAACCCTAATCCCCGACGCTGATTTTGGCCTAGACGCTGAAGCGGAACTCCACGACATCGCCATCCTGAATTTGGCTCGATAACTGGCAAGAGTTAATGGTGATTCGTGCGCAAAGGCGTTTTCATATAGGATTCTTGTAGCTTGAGAAAGGCGTTCAATTGAGGCTGATGAGAATTGGTAACCCTGGGGTCGAAAGGCCCGTCATTGCCGTCGGGGAGGATGGTTACATTGACGTCTCTGACTTAACTCCCGACTTTGACGAGGCATTCTTCGGCTCTGGGGGTTTACAGCGTATAAGCCAGGAAATTTCTGGGCGAGTTGCTGCCGGGAAAACCCAGAAGCTTGACGCAGAGAGAATTGGAGCGCCTTTCTCTCGACCACATCAGATTATTTGTATTGGCCTAAATTATCGTGATCACGCGAAGGAGACGGGAGCTCAAGTACCAACTGAGCCGATCATTTTCACTAAGAGCCCGAACACTTTGATTGGGCCAAACGACGACGTTCACATACCAAGGAATTCAAAGAGGACAGACTGGGAAGTCGAGCTAGGAGTGATAGTCGGAAAGCGAGCTCGGTACATCAGCAGCCCGGAAGAGGCGATGAATTATATTGCTGGCTACGTGCTGGTAAACGATGTTAGCGAACGTGAGTTCCAGCTTGAACGTCAAGGGCAGTGGTCCAAAGGGAAAAGCTCCGAAACCTTCAACCCCGCTGGCCCTTGGTTGATTACGCCCGACGAGATTGGAGACACTTCTGGCCTCAAGATGACTCTGGAATTAAACGGAGACCTGATGCAAAATAGCTCCACTGATCAAATGGTTTTTAAGCCCGAATTTCTGATTTACTATCTCAGCCAATTTATGGTTCTGGAGCCTGGCGACCTAATCAATACGGGCACTCCTCCGGGCGTAGGCCTGGGCCAGAAGCCCGAGTTCTACCTCAAGCCTGGCGATACCATGCGACTCTCCATTGAAGGCCTTGGGGTCGCCCAACAGAATGTTGTAAATGCCCCGTAGCCACTGGACTACGGACGATGGATTTGGTAACAGTTCAGTGGGGACCTTACCGGCCGTGCAAGATATCGTGTATCCTACATTAAATGCAAATTAGGGCTGGTTCGATTTTGAACAACGTAAATTTGTCATCCCAGGGAAGGGCGATTCATGAAAAGGGAATTTGAGGGGCTAGTTGCAATAGTCACCGGAAGCGGATCTGGAATAGGGCTAGCCACAGCCAAACTCCTGACCGAACGAGGCGCAAAGGTCTTTGGTTTTGACCTAGAGGAGGGCGACCTCGGCGACTTCGGGCACTGGATTTCCTGCAATGTGGGCGATTCCAGCCATGTCGCAAGAGCGTTTTTTGCCATGTCGGGCGCCACTGATCGGCTGGACATTGTCGTAAACAATGCCGGGATCGGAGCAACGGGAACGATCGAGCAAGCCACTCTTGAGGAATGGGAAAACGTATTTAGGGTGAATGTTTTTGGGACTGCCCACGTTTCCACCGCGGCGCTGCCGTGGCTGCGACGAAGTCCGAACGCTTCCATCGTGAACTTGTGCTCCATAGCCGCGACAGTGGGGCTGCAATCGCGAGCAATATATAGCGCTAGCAAGGGCGCTGTTCACTCGTTGACCCTCGCAATGGCTGCGGACCACGTTGGCGAGAACATTAGAATAAATGCTGTAAGCCCGGGCACGGCCGACACTCCATGGGTTCAGAGGCTGCTCGAAAAGGCGGACGACCCGGAAGCCGAGCGGATTTCACTGGAATCCCGTCAACCGATTGGAAGACTGATTAGTGCCGATGAGGTGGCTCGAGCTGTTTGCTTCCTCGCCTCTCCGCTCCAAGCTTCCACGACTGGCTCATCCTTAGCAGTCGACGGCGGAATGGAAAAGTTGAACTTAAGGCGTTAGCAACTGGGACGGGTGGAGAAGGGAGCACTCAGGACCCCAAACCTCTCTAATTCCCATAAACTACAACCCTTCGAAGAAATAGGATCTGAGGACGCACTTATGGCCAAACAGATGGGATCCACCAATACCAAGGGCCCAATACGCATGGTTTTGAGTGATCAGACATACAGTTCGATTCGAAGCATGCTGTTAAATCACGAAATAGCTCCTGGTGCACGAATCAAGATTGACGGTCTGGCCAAGAATCTTGATGTGTCTCAAACACCTGTTCGCGAGGCCCTAGCGCGGTTGGAGTCGGAGGATTTAGTGACCAAGAGTCCTCTCCGGGGTTACGCCGCCACACAACTACTGACCGTGGAACAACTTGACGACCTTTTTCAGTTTCGGGCCATTATTGAGCCCTGGGCAGCGGCCTCAGCCGCGCGACGCACCTCTCAGGATGGCATTGATGCCCTCAAGCGGGAGCTGAAGAAGGGTCAAGCAGCCGGTGAATTAGGGCTGGATGATGCTTACGCAGCAATGAGTGAGCATGACGCCAGATTTCACGAGCTGATTGCATCACTGTCTGGAAGTGATTTTGTTAGGGATGCTTTTGTAAGGACCCACTGTCACCTTCATTTGTTTCGCTTGTACCAAGCGCTCAAAAGCTTTATGAGCGAAAACCTCGAAGAGGCAGAAATGGTCAGTGAAATCTTCAAGCTCTATTACCAACCATCCGCAGGGTATCTGGCATTTAAGGAGCACGTGGGTATTGCGGACGCGGTGATGAATGGAGAGTCCGAGATGGCCGAAAAGTTGATGCTAGAGCACATAGAGTCGTCTCGCCAGAGATTCGCTCCGACCATTTCTGCAATTCACGAGGGTAGAACAAGGGCATCCGAGGCATAGAATTCACCCTCCCTCCCCCTTTTTTTGTTCTACCGGAGTCCTTCTGGTCTTTTTGCCAGGTGAGTCAGATGTGCCGGCTCCAGCTCGGCAATCTCGTTGACCCCTAGAAGTCTCATGGTTCGGGTCATTTGCCCTCGCAGAATATCGATAGCCTTATCCACCCCAGGTCGCCCCCCGGACATAAGCCCAAAGAGATAAGCCCTACCAATAAACGTGAACTTTGCGCCCGCTGCGATCGATGCAACTATGTCAGCCCCGTGCATAATTCCGCCATCGAGGTAGACTTCTGCATCCATTCCAATCTCTGCCACCACCTGTGGCAGGACTTCGAAGGGAACCGGCGCCCGATCCAGCTGACGGCCACCATGGTTCGATAACTGAACCGCCGAAGCACCGGCTTTTACACATAAAACCGCGTCTTCAACGGTTTGGACTCCCTTGACAACGACTGGCCCGTCCCACTGCTTTACAATCCACGCCAGATCCCTGAAGCTAACCGTGGGATCAAACATGTTATCAAGCAGTTCTGCCACTGTCCCATTCCAGCTGTCAAGAGACGAAAACTTCAGCGGTTCGGTGGTTAGCAGATTCATCCACCAGGCTGGCCTTGGTATGGCATTGATTATTGTTCTTGGGGTGAGAGTGGGGGGAATCGTCATCCCATTTCGCTTGTCTCTGAGCCGATCTCCCGCAACCGGCACATCGACTGTGAGCACCAGCACCTCAAAGCCCGCGGCCTTAGCGCGTTCAATCAGCGCCATAGATCTGTCCCGATCAGTCCACATGTAGAGCTGGAACCAGTTGTGGCCCTTTGGTGCGGCATCGGACACTTCTTCTATTGAACGCGTTCCCATTGTCGACAAACAGAAAGGAATCCCCGCCTCCTGGGCGGATTGAGCGCCTGCAATTTCACCCTCCGTCTGCATAAGCCGAGTAAATCCAGTTGGCGCGATGCCAAATGGCAGCTGCATGTTCAATCCAAGGGTTTTAGTACTCAGATCAACACTCGACACATCACGAAGAATTCTTGGGCGCCATTCAATTTGACGAAAAACATCTCGTGCTCTGTTCATTGTCACTTCACCATCGGCGCCACCGTCCGTATAGTCGAAGGGAGCTTGAGGAGTTCGGCGCTTGGCGATGTTGCGTAAGTCCTCGATGGTAAAGGCGCCATTTAGTCTTCTCGTAGTTGCGTTGAACTCAAACCGCTTGAACTTTAAGAAAGGCGCCAAATCTCTGGGGCTTGGGAACTGTCGCTTCGTTTTTGCCATCGAGTTTCCTAGTCATGTCGAATACGTGTTTACGTTTTCAATATCCTATATCATTTATCCAAGACTGATCTTGCCACGGAGGTTTTTTACGTTGAGTGTGGGTTGGTTGCAGGGAATCCAGGGCAGTGTGCACGATCTACAGTCCAGGCCGTCTCTGCTGGCGCACTAAAGGTGAGACCGGATTGGATTAAACTCATTAATCAAGATGGAAGATCTCTTGAATCTCGTGCCACCATTCCTTTTTTCCTGCTTCCAGTACTGGAGTCATCAAGGGTTTACAGACACTCCACCATTCCTGTGTAACTTCGTCTTGAGCCATACGCGCCATGTCCCCTTCATAGTCGCTCCCTACATACTCGAAGTAAGAAAAGAGCAGGTCTTCGTAGCGATAGATGGAGTAGTTCCTGATATTGCACTGAGAAATTTTGGCCAAGACATCAGGCCACGCGTTAGCGTGAAGCTCCTGATATTCGGCTGCTCCCTCTTTCTTCAGGTTTATGACTGACGCGTATCGCTGCATGGTGCTTCCTTTCCTTAGAGGACTCCGTGGCGAGTCCAAACTTCCCGAAGTGTTGACCCGGCAAGCAACTCGACCAGAACGCTGGTTTCGGCTGCAGCCCTTTCGCGAGCCGCACTAAGAACTTCATCTTCTGCAGCTGGCGGTACAACCACGATTCCGTCCAGGTCCGCGCACACTAGATCCCCGGGACTAATCGAAACTCCGCCAAGTTGAACAACCTGCTGTTGCGAATGGAGGACCATCCGCCCCCGGAAATCGACGGGCCTGTGTGATCGAGCAAACGTCGCAAAACCGAGCGAGATTACCTTTTCAACATCGCGAATGTTTCCATCCGTTATCATTCCGGTTGCGCCTCGGGCCAAAGCGGCTGCACTAAACAGTTCGCCCCAAAAAGCCGACGCGTTTGACTCACTGGTCGCAATTACGAGAAGGTCTCCGGGCTGTGTTCCGTCAATGAAATCGATCATGTCGTCATAGGGATGACTGGGGTCCACATCGTCGGAGGGAACAAACATTGCGGTGCGTGCCCTCCCAAGGGCGTGCGCGTCTGGCGTGGATGGAGGAAATTGACTGAGAGCGACTCCTTCTCTAAAACCACACTTATCCATAGAGTCGGAAAATATGGCCGACGTGATACTCAAATCGGATTCCTTGAGGCCTCTTGCAATGTTCACTGGGTCCATCAACTACTCCTTGGATGAGGTCGTGTAGGGCTAAATGGCCCTCAGGTTATCTAAATGCTAAATACTATAGGGTATTTAGTGAGGTGAAAATAGATGTCTTCCCGAGCTCCCAAATATGCATTGGAACTTCAGGCTTGGCTGGACGCCAATCCCGAGGTTTCTCGAACTTCGCTGAGACAAGAAGATATCGGACAGTTACGAGAAACTTTTGTAGGTAACTCCATCCACTCCATTATTGCCGGGAGAAATTTGGAGTCCTACGAACTCACGGTCCCCGGTTATCTTGGGGCAGAGCTGACACTGACGGTGATTCAGCCACGAGGAGTTGCCTCATTGAGGCCCCTTATTTTCAATATTCACAGCGGTGGAATGATAGCTGGGGATAGGCTCATTGGACTAGAGACCATCGCCCAATGGGCTGACGATTTTCAAGTGGCTGCTACTTCAATTGAATACAGATTGGCCCCAGAGTTCCCCGACCCGTATCCGATCGAAGATTGCTACCGAGCCTTAATCTATGTTGCAGAAAACGCCAGTGAGCTAGGTATAGACCCGAAAAAAATTGTCGTAACGGGCTTGAGTGCGGGTGGAGGACTTAGTGCGGGAGTTGCGCTTCTAGCAAGAGACCGAGATGGCCCTGAGTTAGCCGGACAAATGCTGATTTGCCCCATGCTGGACGAACGCAATGACTCCAGGTCTGCAAGGCAGTTCGTCGACATTGGGCTCTGGGACAGAGGAAGCAACGATGTCGGCTGGAGCGCCCTATTAGGGGATCGAAGACACACCCCGTTGGTGTCAATCTATGCGTCGCCGGCCATGAACGTGGACTATTCGGGACTTCCTCCTACTTTTCTAGATGTCGGTTCCCACGAAATTTTCCGGAGCGAGGTTCTCCAATACGCTGAGAGCATATGGCTGGCAGGGGGAGATTGTGAGTTACACGTCTGGGCAGCTGCATTTCATGGTTTCGACCTGGCCGCCCCAGGCGCAGAAATATCAAAGCGAGCGGTGTCAGCCAGGGGCGAATGGCTGAGGCGGGTCCTTGGCTTATAGCTGGGCAAGAATTTGAGTGAAGCCCTCAATCGTAGACAAATATCACAATAACTTGTAGGCCAATATCTCTTGAGGATGGTAGATTGCTATGAATTGTATAGGATTCTGGAGGAATTGTGATTGGAAGCACGATAGACAAAATTGAGATTAGGGCTTGCAGTGGACCGAATCTGGGCTCCGCAGCTGCCACGGTAACGACCGACCTTCCCGGTGGTGCGCGACCGGACTTCACTGTGGTTACAGTCACAACAGCGGACGGTACCACCGGCACTTCCTTCGGATTCGGGGCCCTGGATGCCAGAGCCGCGGCCTCCGCAATGAGCCAGGTAAAGCCGTTCTTTGAGGGACGAGACGTATTCGACGCCAACAAGAACCTTAAGGACTTTGAGATGTTCGACAGGCGCTGGAATCATGTTCCAATTTATGCCTACGGGCCCTTTGATAACGCGTGCTGGGATGCTGTTGGCAAAATTGCACAGCAGCCCGTCTACAAACTTCTGGGGGCCGCCAAGGATGAAATTCCGCTTTACGTCTCATCTATGTTCCTATCGGGCCCTGAGGCTTACGTTGCACAAGCACTTGAGGTTAAAGAGAAGGGCATCAAGGGGTACAAGCTTCACCCGCCAAACAAAGGCGTGGACTTTGACATCGAATGCTACAGAGCGGTTCGAGAAGCCGTTGGGCCAGACTTTATACTGATGGCAGATCCGGTAATCATGAGTAGCTACGAGCAAGCACTGAAGGCCGGTAAAGAGCTTCAAAAACTAAACTTTCGCTGGTTTGAAGAACCTCTTCTGGATGTGAACTTTAACGGGCTGAAAAAACTCCGTGAAAAATTGGACATACCTATTTGTGGCACTGAGGTGCTCGCAGGAACGTATTACTCGACAGCCCATTGCATCAAAGAGGGGATCGTGGACATAGTTCGCACGGATGTTAGCTGGCGAGGTGGCATAACCGCGGTCATGAAGACTGCTCACCTTGCAGAAGCCTTCGGAGTGCAATGCGAATTACATACAACCATTTATCATGGGCTCGAACAGGTTCAACTCCATGCGGCCTTAGCGATATCAAATGGTGAATTTTTCGAAACGCTTTATCCGACCGATGATTTCGAATTTGGCACCAAAACGAGTCTGAATATTGTCGATGGAATGGTTCAGGCTCCACAGGGCACCGGTCTGTGCATTGACTACGATTGGGATTTCATCGAAGATCACACCATAGCTATTTTCTGATCGAATGGCCCCGTCGCCGACATAACAGCTCAGCCGGAAGATCGTTGATGCAAGGCGAAACCGCATGAGTTTTTGCAGCCGTCAAGGATGCAGTCAGGGCCTGAACACTAGATCTCCGGGTCTAACTTAGGCTCTCCAGAATTCACCGAGATGCAGACCGCCGTCCACCTCAATTGCGGCACCATTTATCCAGCCACTTCGATCTTCGAGAAGAGAGACTATTGCACCCGCAATCTGTGTTGGGGTCGCGAGGAAACCAGAGTCCATTTCATGCCGCAATGCAGATTCAGGACTGTCAGAGTATTCGGACATCCATTTCTCCAACATTGGAGTCAATGTCCCTCCAGGCATGATTGTGTTTACTCGTACTCCCTTGTGTCTCAGCTCCAAGGCTAAAGCTCTGCTCAACTGATTTAAAGCAGCCTTGCTCACGTCGTAGAGGGTGTTATTAATGTTCACTCGTTTCGCGTTTGTCGAGCTTACAAAAACGATCGAGCCTCCATTTTTGGCGAGAAGGCCTTGGAGCTTGGTTGCCACAAAAAAGGGCGCAATAACATTAACCGACAAAAGGTGATGCCAGTTCTCCTCGGTGACGGCTTCAATTGGGCCATGATGGGTTACGGCTGCCGAAGCAACCAGGGCATCGAGACGAGACCATCGCGTTGAAACATGCTGGAGAATTTTTTTACTCGCTGCCTCGGGAACAGACAGATCAGCCTGAATATAGCTCGTTCGTTCCGGGTTTTTGGAGAGCAGTTCCTGCATGACGCCTGGCAAAACTTCTGTTTCCATCTCCGAGTGAAACTGAACAGACCACCCGTCGGTTAGAAGTAGCTCCGCCGTTGCGAAACCAATGCCTGCTGACGAGCCAGTTATCAGAGCGACCTTGTTCGATGAGCACTTGCGGCGTGTTGACATAAAATCAGGATACACGAATATTCCTTCGTATACTATAGGATTATTACATCCTCGAATGGCGGTGAAAGGTATGTTGATGAGCGAATTGAGTTCTGGAATCCCGAATTTCTCAGTTGAGACGGCCAGCACTGTTCCTCAATGGGCAGACAGCCAACGAGCACTTTTTGATCGCCTCAATGACGCCGCCGAAGAATTTGTTGCTCGATACACTAGGCCGGACGGCAGCCTGATCTGGCGAGAAGAATGGCCAGGAATGGATGGCTCTGACGATCCCTATGAGGGCTTTCAATACTTGGCCTTGCTGTATGCGCTCGGCGGCAGCGAAAGAGTCGGGCAACTAGCTCGACAGATGTGGGATTCGATCACCTGGCAGTGGGCTCAGTACGGTCAAATTGAAAGGGAGTTTGATGGCTACTACGACTGGATGCACCATGGCGAAGCCAACCTATTCCACTATTTTTTCGGCCTAACCAATCCGGAGTCCCTAACGGAGCGCGTCAGAGCTGATCGATTCGCACGAATGTACACCGGCGAAGATCCGCTGGCGCCTAATTATGATCCCGAGCTAAAACTTATCCGGGCCCCCCAGTCGGGTAGTCGCGGCCCTCGCATGCGAGTAACAAAGGAGGACCTTGGAACTCACCGCGGTGTCCTTGACAGCTACCACGCACCGTTTGAGGACATGGAGACTTCGCCCTTCGAAGAAGGCAAGCGTTTGTGCATCTGGAGTGACCCTGAAGTCTTCGAAGAGATAATTTTGCTGATGAACCAGAGAACGACGCGTGGCGATGTCCCCCTAAATCTAAATGCGTCTGGTCAAATGACTCATGCGTATATGTACTCCGGAGATGAAACGCTCAAAACGTGGGTCCTGGATTACATGGATCTGTGGCAAAAACGATCTCAAGCAAACGATGGAATTATGCCCGACAACGTTGGGCTGTCAGGAAAAGTCGGAGAGTATCTGGACGGCAAGTGGTGGGGTGGACACTACGGTTGGCGTTGGCCACATGGTTTCCTCACAATAATCGAGCCGATTCTAAACACCTGCCTTAATGCCTACCTAATGACAGGTGACCAAAATAGAGTCGCGATGGTACGAGAACAGCTCGATGTCAACTTCCACCTAGGAAAAGACCAGGACGGCGTATGGCATACGCCCCAAAAGCACTTCGACTCCGGCTGGGCAGACTATCGCCCCGCAGAACCTACCTACGCGATTCACCTGTGGGCTCGAACACTCGCGGAGGAGGACAAGGATCGAGTGGAGCGCGCTCGAAACAAACACCTCGAGTGGAACAAAGTCACGATTGCGGAAAAGCCATTCAGCGTCAAGCACTACAACACCAATACTCTTCCCTGGTACGAGTTTATAAACGGCCAATTCCCGGACTACCCGGAGAAGCTGCTAGCGGCAAATCATAGGCTGATAGACCAACAGCTCGAACGCCTGCGATCTCCGGATGGCGACCCTAGACGCTGGGGAACAGTGGATCAAATATTGGATTATCCTGATTCACTGAGCATGCAGGTGGATGGTTACGCGATACATGCGTGGCAAGAATTCAACCCTGTTTACTTTGAGTCTCTGATGCAGCTGATGCTCGGGGCGCCCGCACATATCTCGCACGGAGGTCTCCAACACAGCACGTTCAGATACTTCGACGCGAACTTAAAGCGGTGTGGTGTTCCGGAGGATGTCGCAGCATTAGTCCACAAAATATCGAAGGACGAAGCGCATGTTGACCTTGTGAATACTGGACCAACAGAGCGCCGCATCATAATTCAGGCTGGGGCCTTCCAGGAACATGACTTCACATCGGTTGTGATACTCGGGCAAGGAAGTTCTGATTCGGCTAGCAGCCCGGTATCCGGGCCCTGGGTCAAGATAACTCTGGCACCCAAGTGCACGGCGTCGCTCCGCCTAGGAATGATTCGCTACTGCAACACTCCAAGCTACGAGACGCCTTGGTCCAACCGTGAGAACTGGGATCCAATTATAAAGCCGCGCAACATGGAGGACTAAGCCAGAAAATCTCTGCTCCTGCAAAAATTGGCCAGGAAAGGCTAACTCTTCACTGAGCCTGACAGAACACCGCGAACAATAAGCCGCGCCGACGCTAGGAATACCAAAAGGATAGGGATTGCAACCATAAGACCCGCGAGAGCAATCTCTGGGCCACGAATTGGCGAGCTATTTGCACCCACTCCAGGGTTGAGGGCAGGCGTTGAGCTAAATAATATTCCCAGACCAACCGGTAGCGTCAGCAGCTCACCAGTGTTAACCATCACGTACGGCAAGAAAAAGTTGACCCAGTTAGCTGTGAACGCGAAAAACCCCAGCATGCCCAACAGCCCCGTAGATAGAGGCATGGCAATGCGGAAAAAAGTCCCCCATTCGCCGGCACCATCGATTCTCGCAGCGTCGTACAGCTCATGAGGAATAGTCGTCGAGAAGTAGATATATGCCAAAAAGACCCCGAACGGATAAAAGGAGCCGGTAAGGATAATTGCCCAGGGACTGTTGTACAGACCCAAACTGGAAATTTGAACGAACAAGGGCAACACGAACGCGACAGGAGGCACAATCATTGCTACCAAAGTCACGATGAGCAATGGCTTGCGGAATGGAAGCCTGGTAGCGGCCAGAGCATAACCCGCTAAAAGTGCGCTCCCGCACGCTATGATCACGATAATAGTGGTGTACCAGATCGAGTTGAAGACCCAAGTAATGATGCGGCCGTCCTGGAAAACCATCAAGTTGTTCCAAGAGTTGACATATCCAGCAAAGCTCCCAAAGGCCAGTGGGTCGAGATCGATCAGTTCGGTCTGAGTTTTTGAAGGTGCAAGAATAAGCCAGAGCATGGGTACAACGCTGAACACCGCGAAAACGATCAAAGACGTCCAAAGCAACAACTTTCCAGCGACGCTTCGGACCGCTCTTTGGATTCGGTCGCTCACAGATACATACGTTCTGGATGGCATTTAGTCCTCCTTCATTCTGGCTTCATCAAAGAAATCTGTCCTGAATATCACCAATAGAGCGGCGATGACGCAAACGAGCAGCAGCATGAGCGATAGCGCTGTCGCTGCACCCAAATTGGCCCCGGAAAAAGCCAATGAATAGCTGAGCTGATTCAGAGACCAGTCCCTTGCGATGTTTGGGTACACGGATGATGACAGGAGGTACGGCTCGACAAAAATCTGAAGACCCGCAGCAAAAGTTAGAATGGTCATGTAAATCAAATATTTTCGGATTAGCGGAAGCTTAATCTGGAGGGCCGTTTGAAAAACATTTGCCCCGTCTATTTTGGCTGCCTCCAAAATGTCCTCGGAAATTGACTGAAGTGAACCGTACTGGATCACAATCCAATTACCAGCTCCAGTGAAAAACGCCATTAAGGCGAAGACCCACACCAACTTGGTTTGGGCAAAAATTTGACTGCCCGAAGTCAGTCCGAGCTCCAGCAGAATGCCCTTAAATGGGCTGAACTTAGGCTCAAGCATGAAGTACCAAACCAGTATCGCCACGGCACCAGTGATGGACGCTGGCACAAGATAGGCCAACCTTAAGGGAACGCTCCACCTAGACTTAATTGCGTCCAAAAGTAGCGAAAGCGCCGCAACTACAATCACCATCGACGGTAAGTAGATTGCCAGGAACGTCGAAATATTTATGACCGCGGGCCAAAAGCGAAAATCATTTATGACAAACAGGTAATTTGCAAACCCGCCTTCGGGGTTCGCCAAAGATGGTTTTAGGGACGTAGAAAATGCGAGCCCGATCGGAACAATGGCAAACAAGACCAGCAGCACTGCATAGGGCGTGAACATGAACACCCCTGCTATCGCTTGGGTGTATTTTGACTTAACTCTAAAAATGGGTTCTCCGTCCTCCGGTAGTTGGGGGCCCGGTTTCCCGAACCCCCTACCTTGTGTTACTTCTCTAATTGTCTCTAATCGATGACAGTGTAACCGCCACCTGGAGCCAGCTGCTGCAGTGAATCAAGAAAGGATCGCACTGACTTTTCTACAGTCTCGCCGCCATTGAGGCCAGCCTGGAGAGTTGCTCCAATCTGACCCTGGGCATTGAATCGAACAGGCTTCTCAGTTTGTCGGATTTTGGAGGCTTGCGACTTCATTGCCGCTACTGGGCTTATTGCGTAGTAAGGGTCGGCATCAAGACGTGCTGACCATGCTTCGTAGGCAGGCTTGAATCCTGGGAAAGTAACGCCGTCCTTGGCTACTTCAACAGAGGTAGCAAGATAGACGATGGCGTCTACGGCATCCTGAGGGTTCACAGCGTTAGACGATACTGCCCAAATTCCTCCACCCCACTCGCCCGAGTAGTTAATGCTCTCTCCAGACCACTTTGGCATCGGTGCAGCGGATATACGACCCGCTTCGATTCCCCAGCTGTCAGCAGGTCGAATTACAAACTCGCCCCACCAAGATGGTCCAATGTGCATCGCCACTTTGCCAGCATTCGCTACATCTGCAATGAACCCTGCATCGAATGCAGAGCGGGTATCCAGTACTCCGGCGTCAACAAGAGGCTGAATCTCTTTCCAAACCCTGGAACATTCAGGAGTGTCCGGGTTGATTCGAACAGTGGTGCCGTCCTGTACTGAAGTCATTGGGCAACCGCTAGGCCATAGGTAACCAGAGTAGAAACCCTGGTCTCCAATTGCACCTGCTACATAACCGGTTCCCTTGAGCTTCATGGCCTCAGTCGAGAATTCTGAGAATGTTGTGGGAATTGTCAGACCTAGCTCGTCGAAGAGAACAGTGTCGTACCAAAGAACAGTTTGCGCGAGGTCATTTTTCAGGCAATAGTACTGCCCCTCTATTAGACACCAGTCGTTTGAACCCTCATAGCCTTCGATGATCGAAGGGTCTAGGTAGTCATCCAGAGCGAGGGCGTAACCGTTCGACGCATCCGCCCAAATAGCTATGTCATTGGGTGGTGCGAACAAGAGGTCTGGCCAGCCAGATCCCGTCTGGTTTGCTAGTGCGATCTTGGGGAGCATCTCCTCCTGAGCGACAACCTCGACAGTTACGTCTATTTCGCCTGCCATTTTCTCGGCATACATCTTGGCAGCAGGTTCGCGGACAATGTCCACCCATATCAAAAGCTCACGAGGGCTATCCTGCAACGCCGTCGTTCCAGTCGAGCTATCGGTGCTTCCACCTGAGCTCCCAGCACCCGCACAGGCCGCCAAAGTTAGGATGCTTGCGATTGCAATTGGGACGGAAATAATTTTATGCATTTAGTTGTGTTCCTTCCGTTTTAGTGCAGGACGAAGGGTAATTCCCTTCACTCCACTAGCTAACCTTACTGAACATATCCTCACTTCGTATAGGATACATAACTATCGTTATACATTGGTAATACAGGCTTCAAGGCCTGTGGCAGCAGACTTCCGGCGGCTCGGCTTCGATCACAATATTCGCGTGTTTGATTTTTTCAAAGCTTGACTCCACACCCAGCAAAAATTGCAAACTGATTGAGCCCAATGGCAGGCCGGGGTAATCACAGGGGCGCTCAAAG
>Ga0307998_1001158_pt1 | contig 14359 bp, 14 predicted proteins | sample Davwhametageno37_FD_203147 | JGI IMG/M metagenome (GOLD analysis project Ga0307998, IMG submission 203147) | Marine microbial communities from Davis Island wharf, Antarctic Ocean - #37 | ecosystem: Environmental > Aquatic > Marine > Unclassified | place: Antarctic Ocean: Davis Island wharf... | reverse complement strand
TCAATAAAAGTTCATCTCATTGCCATAACATTATTCATACGAGAAGATGAAAACATATTATATATTGGTATCTTATTAGTATTTTTATCACTGATAATGTATTTAGTAAATATAACTACGTCTTGATTTACGCCGTTTCGTTTTACGTCTTCAACCACCTTACTTTCTTATCTTATTATCTTCGTAGGTTAAGGTTCGGGTTCGGGTTCGGGTTCGGGTTCTCGGTCATCTATCATCAGAGTACCCGATAAATCAGATGATTTGATTGCGATCATAAGGTCACTCCATATTTTGGCGGGGGTCCCGTGCCCTCTCATTGATAATAATCCTATAGCGTCATTTAATCCTTCGCCATTGTTCTCAATAATACCATGGATGGTGTTGGCTAGTGATTTTCTATTAACAGCGACTTTTAAAGAAGCATATTCCTCTGATAGCTGACAGTTAACTAGAAGCGCACATAATGAATCCCACAATGAAGTCGCTTCCTCATCTGCCTTTCCGTTATTAGTCATAATTGTCGTCATAATAGATACCATCCGAAGGGGCCAATTAAATCCCTTATGGAGTTCGGAGTTAATACTATTGAAATAACCGGTGATACGGACCTTTAATCCCATCGCGACGCCGCTGATAGCTGCCGCTGTAGCCATGTCTGTTCCGACTTGTTCCTCACTTTCGGATATTTTTCCCAAAACATCTCTGAAAATAGCGATCCCCGTTGATTGGGATGATTTATAATCTTCCATCGCGAATTTTAATATCATTTTATTGCACTCCAATATCAATTCATCGGTTCCATTAGGGAACAAATTAAGCAGTTGGGACCACACGATATCCGTCCCTAGTGTCGCCACAGACGACACTACATCTATTCCGGCAGTGGCCGTACTTTTCACTAAGTTAAATATCCCGGTCACTAATCCGACAGTTCCTACAGCGATAATCGTCGACCAGGACTGTTCTGATATTTCAGAATCATCGTCATCAGATGTTGATACTATTTCGGATCCGGAGACTGAATAGCTCACATCATCAAACTCGTCTTCATCATTTGATAATATATTTACTATTTCGACCAAAAAACCGCACCCTATTAGTTGCTGGATAATTTCCTGTAATATGGCAATATGATCTTCCGATGTATCTTTTTTCGTCTTAATTATAAGGTCCTTAATGACTGATTCACACTTGCCATATTTTGATACTCCGCTAGGAAATTCCAATAATGAATGACATTTAGAGAGCAGAATCAATATTTCGTGTAGGGTAAACGTAACTTTCATATCACCAAATAACCCTACATATTCGGTATCGGTTTCTGGGGCGCCTGTGATTTTAAATCCAATAAACTTATTTACCGAGTCAAATGATTTAGTTATAACCTTAGTATGACCTCCTGTTTCCTCTGTAAAATCATAATTTCCACCTGATTGACTTACCCTGATATCATATGATGTATCACCGGTCTTTACATTAATATTGGACGGCTTCAACATCAAAATGTCCCCTAATAATTCGGAGATGTATGAATTATAAAACCTTGCTATAAAATTAACCCTCTCATCCTCCATACCTGATGGCACCCCCCTGCCCACCCTTACACTTAGCAGGTCGGACTGGAATTCATTATCCTTAAATACTCCTTTGTCCTTAGGCTGGGCCTTACCCGGCTGGGCCTTAGGCGCTGGATGTTTAAGGGTGAAGGTGGTACCTGGAATAGAAACCTCACGTAAGAAATCATCCCATTTTATAAGCAAAGTCCTTGCTCCTGATACCGTCCTTGCCCCTGATGCCGTCTTTAATTCTGAGGTGTCTATAATATAATAATATTCATTATTTGGGAGCTTTTGTACATTTACCCCCCCTATAAGCACCATCTTATACCCAATTTCTGGCGCAATAACCTTATTACCTAATACTGTTGCCTCATGGGTTACCTTATTAAATACGCGCGCCACTGCTTCCGACCAAGGGGTTGCGACTACGGCATCTATCGGTTCGGACGCGACCATAGACTCCTCGGCCCATGACCGGCCTTCAATAATGTTCCGGATTGCCACCAGGAAACTTTCACCCAATTCAGTACCATAAAATGAAAGTTCTACTTTTGAGCTGTCCCTGTCTATTGTCTTTGGAGCTGGTGTTGTTCCTGACTGCTTACCCGTGAGGGTTATCAATAGATGAGTGTTCCTGAATGTCGTTTGTTTCACGAGTTTCGAGCTCAGTTCCCACCCCTCACTTAGGTCGGCTATCGAAGACCCTCGTGGTACCTCTACACTATCAGTATTCTCATTAAATTTAGGCTCACCATTTACTATTTGATCCATATCATATATTTCTAATGACTGGCCTGAAATCCTTATAAATCTTTTAATCCAGAAGCCGGAGCTGGACTTTTTCTTTTGACATATCCCGGCAGGAGCTTTCATACCACCTGGCTCACCCGGTGAATCAGATCCACCTGGCTCACCCGGTGAATCAGATCCACCTCTTAAATATCTCTTAGATATATTAGTCCGTCTTTTAGTCCGTCTATTAGTCCGTCTTTTAGTTCGTCTATTAGTCCGTCTTTTAGTTCGTCTATTAGTCCTCTTTTTAGTCCGTCTGTTTATCTTTTTCTTCGAATATCTTCTATAAATATTCCGATGAGGCATTTATATAAAGGACATATAAAATATAAATATAGTAAATCATTAACAGCACTATAAATATAAAACAATTCTTATCTTGTATCATTTATAATGTATCGGGGTGATGTTTGGGTGTTGGGTCATTTTTTACGGAATATATAATTTTTTATTTTTCTATATAGTAATAGCATTCTAATGAGTAGTTCAATGACTGATTTTCTAAAAACTATCATTCAACCTAATCTAAAATGGTTAGGATTAATTATCGCAGTTCTTATTTTAGGAGGTCAATATCTCGATACCAATGTTATTTTTATTATTTCGATAGTCTTGTTTATATTTGTAAATTACAAAGGTATTTTGGGAACATTCAATGATATAAAAAAGGGAGAAAAAATAGTAGAACGAGTTATTGAAGATAATCGTAGAGTAAAAAAAGAAGTTCATTTTTCGGATGACTTGAATAAGTACATTCATAAGATGAGAAAGTATAGGAAATATAATCCTCAATCATATGATGAAGGATATAAATATATTAAGATGTTTATGTATATTATTCATGATTTAGAGAAAGATAATATTTCTCATCCTAAGCAGTATTTTGAGAATGGTCAAATGTATCTCAAGAAGGCTTTGAATTTATTTCAGGCAATTACCTTATCTGTTCCCGAAGAACAAATGATACACGCTCTGAAATATAATAAATTCGAATCACAAAAATTATCTAATAGGATAGGTCTTCTTTGTAAGAAGGTTCATAAGCACTGTTACTATTTATTGTATAATTTATCATTACGTCACAATGAAGACTTCTTTGATAAACCTGATATTTATAAAACTGAAATAAATCTGAATGCCGATCAAGTTGAGGAATCCAATACGTTCTCCGAGAAATATGAACTATATTAAGTATCAAAATTTGATTAGTTTTAATGAATAGCAAACAATACGTAACTAACAAATGAATAACCTAACAATATCCTTGGCTGATCAGTTAAATCCATTCATTACAGATTATGATGTATGTTTGCTCGTGGCTAAGCTATACATTCAAATGAGGAAGATTGATGCGACCGAAGAGTGTCGTGAGTTTTACATGAGTAGACGATTGTCCTTGAGCCATCGATCCAAAATAAACCGACAAGATCTCATCTATTTGGCGTCTGAAAGAGGGATAAGGGATACGCCCTCATTTCGTCCTTACGCCTCTGCTTGGTCAATAAAAAACCTTGACAAGGAAAATATCACGCTCAAGGAAAAAATAGAGGATCTTAAATTGATTCCTTTTATCAGCCTAGTCAACGCCGAGGCGGTAAACCCTCATCTTTAAAAATCAGGCTCGTATGTTTGGGATAATTTAAATCTTGTTTTTTTAATCAGTAAAATCGGCTGATTATTAATAGAAAATTGAAGGGTTAATAGTAATTATAAATTATGACAAGGCACTTATGAGTGCTGGCACGGATCGTTCTCATCTACCTGATCATCTACCTGATCAGGTTGGCTGGTCTCAGTTTGAGGGGGATCCGATACTCGATCATCCGATACTCGATCATCCGATACCTGTCCCTCATCTCTACGAGGATCTTTCTGGAAATACTTGAATCTATATTCTGCGTGCTCGCAGAGAAGCGAACCACCCATGACACCAGTTACATTCTCACAAATTGGCCGGCCATCTTTACCTGATCCTAGATCAAAACTGACATATTCGCCTGGATAAAGACACTTGTATCCATCACCCGATACATTGATACCCGATAGATGAACGAATAGATCCTGACCAACGTGTCCTGAATCAGAATTAACTACATTGATGAAACCAAATCCCTTGCGATTGAACCATCTTGAAACATTCCCTGTTAGAGCCATTACGTTATTATACTTCTATTATTATAACTTTTCTTTATATAGTTTTTTATGATATTTTATCTTCTTTTGTTATTCATCGCTATATTTATAGTGAAGCATGTTTATGAAATTCATAATTATAACCATACGGCTCAACTCGAGCAATTACAATCAGCAAACAAAGAAGAAATTACTTCTTTTCTCAAAGAAAGAAGTCCCTTATTAATTCATAATTTGGGAAACAAATATGAGGAATATAATAATTTATCTTTTCTCAAACTTAGTGATGATAATCCTGGTCATATTATACCCGATAAAAATAGATATCTTTCTTTGAAATCGTTTGTTGATGAAAAACAAATGTATATTTATAAGAATGAAACATTATATGATTCATTACGTCTGAAACAATTATTCGATACAATTTATGAACCATTCAAATCTCAGATACACTGTAGGACGAATTATTATATGAGTTTATTAAAGGGTAAGAATTCATTACCACTTGTTCATAACAAGCATAATCTACATTTGATCTGTCAAATATATGGATCATCAAAAATTTATCTATTCAATCCTAAACATAAAAGTGATATCATGAATAAAGATAGTTCAGCTATTAAAAAGTATGGTCAAAAAATAAATTTGACACAAGGGTTGGTCTTATATGTCCCTGTGGAGTGGTTGTATTTAATTGAGACAGAAGATGAATCAATTACGGGTGAAATAGAATCTGATAATTATTTTACTGTGATTTATAATAATTTAAGATAATATAATGGTTAAGAGAAGTCGCTCTAAAAATAGACATAAAGATATAGATCTAAAAGACCTTCTAGAAAGATGAGGAATAGAACTTCTAGAAAGATGAGGAATAGACCTTCTAGAAAGATGAGGAATAGAACTTCTAGAAAGATGAGGGGTGGGTCTGTCGCCGAGCAGGCACGCATGGTTGAATTACACGGAGCGGTGAACGACGTTCTAAATAGTCGCCATGGCTATGTACCCAGTGGGACATATGAGCAACGCCAAAAAAAACTAAAAGGAATCGAAGAGGACAAAATCAACAATATCTTAGCCTTCGGTTTTCTAAGGCCCGATGTTGTTGATGCTTTAGTCCTGACACATTGGGATGTAGAAAAGGCACTCGTGGAATTACTGGATAAGAGCCTCAGTCAAACAGAGAAGCAACAGCCTGAGCCTGAGCCTGAGCCTGAGCCTGAGCCACTCTAAGTTATTTGTCTCTGTATGAACAATAATTCTAGATATTAACGATTATATAAATCATTTAATCTGAAGGGGTGTTCTAAGCTGATATATTCTAGCTTGTCTATTAAGTTCCTCTGTAAACCAATTAGAGCTATTGCCGATATAAAATCAATACCTGTTTTCGTAGCTTCTTTAATCTTGATATTCAATAATGTTTCAAGTATCTTATTAAGATACTTATGTAGGAAATACCATGAAATAGTCAAAACAATTACGTGAGCAATGATTTCTCCTAATATCTGAAAATTGTTCTCCTTAATAAGTTCATCGTCTTCTAATGATGTGAATAAATGATCTATAAAGGGAGCGATAAATATCAAGACTATTACATATATTGATGCGAATATTGATAATCGTATTGGTATATTATCTACGTATCTCATTATAATATATTTAAAGATTTTTATTATATTATATAGAGGATAATGAATAGTTATCAGCTAAACACCAATTGGTGTTTATGGTATCATTCAATTAAAGATACAAATTGGAAGAAAAACAGCTATAAAAATATATATACTATTCGTAATTTATATGATCTTAAATCAATCAATGATATTATTCAGACAATTCATTTACAAAATAGTATGTTGTTCATTATGAGGGAAGGTATATTTCCCACCTGGGAGGATCCCGATAATAGGGAAGGATGTTGTATTTCTTATAAAATACCCAATTCAGTTTTAAAAGAGCAATTTGATATCATTTTGAATAATATGATATCGGAGGATATTTTGCTCGACAAAGAAAATATTGATTATTTAAACGGCCTATCAATTATTCCTAAGAAAGAATTTAATATCGTAAAATTATGGTTGAGGAAACCAGATGAAAATTATACTGAATCATTAAAGGAATATATTCCTCATTTTGTAAAAGATAAGGCTTTTTTCAAGAAACATGAATTATCATATTAACTTATCTTTGTCATTATTATTTTCCAAATAATTCATGGCTTAGTATAATCGTAATAGATAAAATCATAATGAATACATAATTGATATCCAATGTCTGAATATTCCATAAATCCTTTTTATAAAAGGGATTTATCATAAAGTTAACCATTGATCTTATATTCATCGATATCTGACCAGTATAATTTGGTCTGAATAATATTTGGCCGACTGAATATTCAGACCATATGATGAATAATAGTGTTATGATAGAAAGTGAATAAACTATTTTCATTAATTTAATTTCTATAGTATATCTATAAATGTTTTCCATACGTAATCTAATTGTTATTGTCTTAGCTCTATATTTAATCACAAATGTTCTGAAAGATAAAACCCAAAAACTCCTGGTAGGTGGTGTAACCTTCTTATTCGTGTGTATGAATGATCGTATGAGTATGGAAGGTTTGGTAGGATTTATAGGTGAAAAAGATGAATCAGGTTCAGCTATTGTTGGAAATAATAAGGTGACAGGTGGTGGTTCGAGGGCGGGAGAACAAGATCAAGCAAAGATTTTAAATATGGGATCATATGATGGTCTATGTTTAAAAACAGGTAATGACGAATATTGGATGAAATCACCCGATGAATCCGCTTTAGTACCGAATGATGGTTTATATACTTATTTATCCTCTCAGGGACCTATTAAAATGAAATTATCAGATCAGTCCGCTCTAACCGGACCACCGGTCGATGGTCAGAAAGGGTCACCTGAAAAGATGTTTATGTGGGCTAACAATGTAACGAGCCCTCTGTGTTGCCCGTCGACCTTCTCTACGAGTACGGGTTGTCTATGTACTACCAAGAACCAGCGCGACTTCGTTGCTTCCCGAGGTATGCTGGACGGTGGAGCAAATGATAATTCAGACATCTAATATCATCTTAATAACATCGAATGAATTTTTTCATAAGATTCTGCTTGTCTCTGATCATAAACATTTAGACGAGCAACTCTATTAGTTTCTTGTTCCCTTTCCAGAGCCTGTACCCTTGCTTGGTCTTGTTGATCTTTAGCAGTCATGTTATATGAAATATTAGATCGTTGTGATTTAATACCTCCTATCGAGTTTGACCGAGTCGATAGATCAACAGTAGAAACATCAATCAGCGTTGAGCCATCTGTGAACGCCTGTTTGTAATCGGTATAAGATAAATTATCGGTTTGTCCGCCAAAATTGGTAATCTTTCCTTGACCCAATGTCATTAATGAGTCTTGATTTCTCATTGAAATCCTCACTTCTGGATCACGAACTTGCAATTGATTATGCGGTGCTTGTTGTGTCTGTTCTTTTTTATAGTTATCGAAGGTTGAATTAAACATATCTTTATTAAATCCATTCTGAAACATTTTACCTCCTGCCATCTTCTTACTCTGTTCGGATTCAAGTGTAGATGATGAATTCATCCATGATCCGTATCCTTCGTCATAAACTTCGGGTATCTTATTATCTTCGTAAATCTGATTAAAAACATCCGCATCGAATTTTTCCGTCATATTTACATTCACTTTAGGTTGGCTAGTCTGCTCTCTCACATATTGTTGTGATCCACCTCTTAAATCATTGTGATCATGATTATTTTCCTTTTCCTTTAATTTATTAGTCAGGAGGGTATAAGCGATAGATACTTGCTGAAACGCTTGTGGTGAACCACCTCTGTCAGGGTGAGATTTCATTGCTGCTTTGAGGTAAGCCTTCTTCAGTGATCCAATATCATAATTCTTTGATAAATTAAGTATTTTATAAGGATCGATTTTACGTCTTCCAGAAGGCAGTTGTTGCTGACCAGGTTGTTGCTGACCAGGTTGTTGCTGACCAGGTTGTTCATGAACATCAGATTGAAAGAACATATTAGAAGGCATTTGCTGTTGCTGTTCTAAATTATTAGTAAATAAATCATTGATCTGTTGTTGTTGCTGATAAATTAAATTCTGCTGTTGCTGAATATAAGAAGAATAAACTTCTGAAAATTGTTGATCTTTACTTGGAGTTTGACCCATTATAAGTGAGGGTTAAAAAAAATAATACATATTAAACTTCTTCCTTAAGAAAATGGATTGGAATCCCACCAGGCGCTTACATGTGACTCCGTCCGAGATATAACGTTGGATATATTTACCCTATCATATCCGTGTTGAAATTCTTCGCCTATAGTGAACCTAAGGAATTCGCATCCACCATCACACTCGTTATCGCATAAGCTGTAAACCTCACTGGCCGGTATATTGGTTCTTTCTTTTTTATGATGATCAATTTCGGTTCTTCCCATCCTCACACAGTAATTTTCGGAGCGAGGATTATGCGGATTAGTCAATTTACCTACATTCGTTTCATATCTACATACTCCCATTTTATCATCATATGATGAGCCATATAAGATAGGAGCCCAAGGTTCCTGATCGGTACTGCCGTGTGAAAACCCATCACCCCGAGCGAATAAATCAAGTGCGGATATACCCGTCGTTTCCCCGGATATTATTTTAAGACCGCCATAACCCAATTGACATAATGTCTCGACGAATGAATGTGAAGGGTAAAAGAGAGGTAAGAATGATCCGTCCGAACCAGACGTTGGGTTAGGAAGGGTAAGTAATGTAAATGTTGTATCAGTATCGGTCGTGTTAATATTTGTAATCTTTCTATGGAATCCACTATAAGTCACTTTTGGTAGGGCGCTGGGTTTCTTCTTTATCGCATTGATTTGAGACACGTCGGTCGGTGGGATATCTAGAGTAATATCCAATAGATCTGGAAACCATAAATGCGACTCCCAGTTTAATATTTGATTCAATAATATACAACCAGCCTCGCTCAAACTCACCCCGCAAATAATATCCGTTCCCGAGCCGTAATTATTTATTAAATCCATGTACCGCCATTGGCCCTCGAGAAGTGGAGACTGACCGTGCTTGAGACCTCTAGTTATTATATGTACACTATTAACTGTTAATGCTCTTTCCCATATATTTTCGGATCGAGAAATATCTCCATAATATTCTGAAGCGGATATTGCTCCATTTTCCATATATTTTTGAATATAATCATATACGTGCGTATCTCTTTCTGTTGGATTATAATTAATCATCACGGCATACACCGCCTCTATCTCAGCCTCGTGATCACACCATGTAGAAGACTGCTCATATACGGTAGATCCCGATATAGTCTTATAGGCTTGGTATTTACTAAGTAGATCGGATGACGCTGTGCCATGACCGATTAAATCTATCAGATGAATTGTATATGAAGTCATCGCCTCCATAAACGCCTGACCTATTATTTTAAAAGGCTCAGCTTCGTCTAATTGAGTATTTTGAAACGGATCAACTAATAAAGATAATGGATATATCGGTGGGGTCTGGTTGGGTGGTACTATATTGCCATCGACTCCCTGACCAAATATGGCTTGCATATACGATCCATCGATAGCATCTCTCTTTATAATAATATCTTCTTCATTCGACATATAACTCCTGAATGCCGAATCATCCACAATATCTGCAGCCATGCCCGCCATCATAATCCCATCGATGGGCGCTTCAATGAGAATCGCCAGCCCCCCGGTGGCGACGGCTACCCCCGCTTCCGCCACAGCAATACTACCATCTAGCGCGGTTCGCGCTGCGGCGCTTTCGGTCTCCCTTATAGCGAGTTCTTCCAACCGTCGAGCAATGATTCCTTCTAATTTTCGCGCCAGTTTACCGGACAACAATTGTTCAATTTTAATACTCATGAATGCCACACTCCTCCTCGTCATCTTTAACATCATTCGCGTATCCAATTCAATTATACGACGGAATACTGGTGATAATATTTTTTTTGATGCGTATATTCCCGCACACATTGCCACAATAGCAGTCGGATTATGCGCGATCTTTGATAGCGCGGTTTCCCCAGGCGAATCTGGTGTATAAACCGCATTACATTCTTCACATCTGGCAGGACCATGTAAAGTACTATATCTACATTTTAATGCGCTACAAGTCGCGAGAGAAGGGTCAGACTCAGCACACGTATCAGCATCAGCATCAGCATCAGCATCAGCGCCAGGCATATTCCTTAATAATTGCAGCCCCGTTCGTTGCCAGATAACATCTGTAATATCGGTAATTGCCCCCATGATTGGTATCACACCATTTAATCCGATACCAAGTCCTATTAAAACAACCAATACTAATAAAATATACGATCCTGATCCTATTCCAGGGTCGGTCCTGGAATAGGCACCTTTCATTTTTGATCGAATATCACCAGCGCCTCTCATCATTCCTTTGACAGATCCGGGGTCAATTGATTTCTTTATACTACAATCTCTTACCCCCCCTATACAAGATGACATTATTCCCAATATGATAATCCCGAGAACAATTTTAAACCACAAAGTGACAATTTCAGATCCACACTCAAAAACAGTATCGATACCACTCATTAACGTACCAGTACCCCCAGCAACTGAGGCTACACATTTATCTTGACAACATGATGACTGAGCGACGGGATCTGGTAGTTTACATTCTGAATGAACTGGTAGAGGATTGGAAGAGACTAATGATGGGATAAATGTTCCATCTCCGTCCAGTAACCTGAAGGTCACTAGTGAAACCACCAACATTAATATAATCATAATGTAGTAATACAGACCAGTTACACACACGATATTAGAAATGAGGTGACCGAGAAATAGACCTATGATACAAAATATACCCTTGGATATATAACTGTGATATGAAATTGGACTATCAGAAAATAAATCGGAACATGTCTTGGGTTCACAATTTCCAGATGGACACTCTGATGATCCTTCGATTGGCGGGATGCACGTATAGGGACCTGGATCTTTGCCCGCGTAATTACATGAGCAAAGGCACTCTTCTTCACTCTGATGAAATAAATAATCCACGAGCGCCAAAAGAATAACTGTTGGGAGCAACATCTTCAGCACACCCTTCACACCGTCTTTCCCTACATCGACTAGCCAGCTCTTAGCTGAGCCTAAAAAACTGCGTCCTTCAGCTTCCTCGGCCATCTCTCTAATGAGGGTAGACTGATTCGCGGTCACCGTAGCGAGGTCTCGTTCGGCAACGGCGATCGCCTCTGTTTCACCCGTCGCCCGAGCCTCTGCTAACGCTGTCTCAGCGGCGGCAATTCTCGACTCACCCCCGGCTATTCTAGCATCGGTAGATGCACCGACGCCGGCCAAAAAATCCACCCCCGAATGGTCGGTCAATCCACGACCTACATCACGACCTACATCACGACCAATACCAGCACCCACCTCACCCATACCGGCCCGTTCTCCAATATCAACTCCGGCAGTCACTAATTCAGACCCTCCGGGCATTTTATATTATACATATTAAATTAAATTCACTAAAACGTAATTCACGTAGTATGATTGCCATTATGAAACTCCTCCTCAACCATTCCTAAATAAATGATCATAAAGGAAGAACAACAAAATGTCATGATACAAAATACACCACTCAGTTCAATACAAAGCTTCTGATTTTCTGGGGGAATTAATAAACTCTCATCAACAGTGATACGATGATGGCGCATCTCTTTATATGGTGATGACTTCTAATTTTATCTTAAAGTGATTCAGAACTATCTGTACTAGCCAGTAAATATCCCACATAAAAAGACATCGCATTTAGACCTACGATAACAACTGATGTGATACAGCATTTTAAGAAATAGCGACCGTATTTAATCGTTTTATTCTTAGGGATAAAAAATTCATTCTTAGGATTAAGTCCTGTGTAAATATGTTCAGTTGAATAAATATTGTTCGGTCTCATTTATAATTAATAATTTCAGTTAATTTTAAATCAATTACTATCGTGAATAACTCTCATATTGGTATTATTATCAAAGATAATTAATCTATCTATCGAATATTTAGAGCAATATTCGATATTCTTTTTATTCTTTTTATTCTTTTTATTACTTTTAATACACCCATTCATTACAATACCCTTCAGGGTTTTATTTAGATTTTTGGTCTGGGTGAGCAATGCCTTTTCAGTTATATCAGGTAGGCGAAAAGCTGGGCCGGTCATATCCTTTATAAATAAGTCAAACCCGTCAATACTCCGCCGAGTATTCCTTTTTATAAGATTTTTAAGTGATACTTTTAGTCCTGCGATGACAATATTATGATTACTACATTTATTAATCACTTTGATTATCCATTTAGGATAATACCCACCTGTCGTCTCGAAAATAATATTTTCCCCACTAAGAATAGCTGAATTTAATTCGATGTCCATTAAGCGATTACATCCGTCAGCATCTAAATCAATACATTTCTTCTTGGGAATAGATTTCTTTTTAAGACCTACTTGGCATCCTTTATTTCGTGATTTAAAATAAGATTTCTCAAAATATTTCAGTGTTTTTTTTGACGGTTTTCTTAATTTGGAACGACTATTTTTTCTCTGGGTGAATTTTTTGATACTTTTTTTATATGAAGGGTCATTCTCGACATAATCGTCTATTAAAAAAAAACGAGACTTGTTTAGTCCCAATAATTCTATCATTTTCTTTGCGAGCTTTGATTTACCAGAACCGGTGGCTCCCATTGTAATTACTAAGGTTGGCTTCATTTATAATATGATTAATTTAATAATTACTGAATTCTCATTTCAGGTTCTAGGTACTCGTACCCAAGGAAATCAAAGATTTCCTTTTCCTCACTAAATTTATGATCGATAATTTTCTTTGTGGCGGTGTGTTTGATGGAATATTCATTCATTGTATATCCTTTTGCTAAAGCATCCCCTCTCATTCTTACATTGAAATCTCCAGAACCCGTGAAGTATAAAACAGCGAATGGATATTCTAAAGGTTTGGTATACATGATATCAATACGTCGAAGATAAGGACTGGCATCTGACTTACCCAAGCCCATATACTTCTTGGAACCTCGAGCGAGATCCTCCACTAAGATACCACTATCTTTAAGACTATCAATGAAGAGATCATATATCTTCTTTGATCCTGCTTTGAGAAGCAGATCAATATCACCGCTATCAGGTTTCTTACGTCTGTAAGAACCCGCAATAGTCAATTCAGCTGAAGGATCAATCTTATTTAACACATCTTTAAGAATAACTTCATACTTCTGAATTTCTTGATAGGGTATTCTTTTCTGAATATCATCAAAGTATTTCAAGCCTTTCATCTGTGTATCATTTAGATGATCGGTTATTGTGTCACAAGATCGTAGATCATCGATGGTCTCAAATCCCGAAGCCATTAGTTTCTTGGCATGCTGAATACCAACACCATGTATTTTCAATAATTCTTCTAGAGGAGAGACCACATCCTTGATCAGTTCATATTCTTGAAGTTTCCCTGTATCAAGGATTTCTTTAATTCGGTCACAGGTTCCCTGACCAATACCCTTCACCGATTTAAGGTTCTTTGGTTCAAGATCCTTATCAGATTTCAGAGTCATTAGTGCCTTATTGACTTGCATATAGGTCTTTGCTCGAAAAGCATCATAATTAGCTTTGTAATGACTTTCGAGTTTACTCATGATTTCAATCACCCGATCGAGACCTTGGCGAGACAATGGATCTTCCACATGATCCTTGATGATTACATCATCTCTGATACGCTGATATCTACCGAACCGAGGAACACCTTT
>Ga0307998_1001156_pt1 | contig 14361 bp, 10 predicted proteins | sample Davwhametageno37_FD_203147 | JGI IMG/M metagenome (GOLD analysis project Ga0307998, IMG submission 203147) | Marine microbial communities from Davis Island wharf, Antarctic Ocean - #37 | ecosystem: Environmental > Aquatic > Marine > Unclassified | place: Antarctic Ocean: Davis Island wharf... | reverse complement strand
CCTTGTAAGGGCGATGCTCTACCAGCTGAGCTAACCACCCCTGAGAGAGGGGCGCATTCTACCGAACTGGAGAGGACTGTCAAACCTTTTCTGGTGCTATATACATATTCTGTTAGCAGCCATAAAATACCGGCTAATTTCCCTCATTTTGAACCCAAATAATGCAGATTTACAAAGAATTTAGTATCGAAGCCGCTCATCGCTTGCCAAATGTTCCTGAGGGACACAAATGCTCTCGTCTTCACGGGCATTCTTTTTTGGTTTCGATCCACGTTGAGGGCCCTGTGGGGGAGCAATCTGGGTGGATTATGGACTTTGGTGATATCAAGGAAGCCTTTGCGCCGATCTATGATCAACTCGACCACCATTACCTAAATGATATTGCCGGTCTGGAAAATCCTACCAGTGAAAACATGGCGCTGTGGATCTGGCAAAAGCTTAAGCCACAGCTGCCGCTGTTGAGCGCAGTGACAATTAAAGAGACTTGCACCAGTGGCTGCGTCTATCGCGGTGAATAGCGCTGATTCAGCGCTACAAGGCTGCTAGCGGGTGCCAGGCGCGCCCAAACCCCATCTATCCTCTGCCTTAGCTATCCATGGCAGAGGTTCTAGACAGCTTAAAACCTTCCCAAGTAAGTATCAGTATCATCATCAGTATCGGAATCAGGCAACCCAGTAGCATCTGCTGCCAGGTAATGAGGTTGATCGCCCAACCGGCTGATAGCGCCGCGACAGCCTGAAATGAAAACACGGTAAAGTCGTTAATGGCCTGGGCTTTAAAGCGATCATCTTCATGATGAGTACTTGGCAGCAACGATGTGCCTGCCACAAACAGGAAATTCCAGCCCACCCCAAGCAATACCAGCTGTAACCAGAACCCGCTCACGCTCGTGTCGGAGAAGCCAATCACAATGGTCGTGCAGTAGCAGGCGAGGCCAAGCAGCATCATGCCTCTAATTTTAAAGTGCTTAAATAACAGGGGCGCTATAAAAGATGGCAGAAACATGGCCGCAATATGACTTTGAATGACCCACTTGGTGTCCATCAGGGAATGGCCATGAAAGTGATGCATGCTAATGGGCGTGCCGGTCATGACAAAGGACATAACCACATAGGCGGCGATGCCGCTGGCGATTGCTAGGCAGAAAGAGGGATTGCGGAGCAGGGTGGCTGTTGAAGTTGAGGTTTTTTGTGTCACAGGGGCGGTTATCTGTGGCGACTTAAACAGGCCGAGTATGCTGGCTGCCAAAGCGATACAGGCTGCGGCTAGCAGGAACGAACCCTGATAGCTCACTTCGGTGAGCTGCGCCCCCATTACGGCGAGTTCAGGGCCAACAAAGGCAGCAATAATGCCGCCACCCATTACCATCGAGGCGGCGGTGGCGCTATGTTCGATGGCGACAGATTCCATGGCCGCGAATCGGGTCTGCAGCAGTGCGGTATTAGTCGCTCCGAGTAACAGTGAGGTGATGCAGAACAGGGTAAAGCTTTGTAGTTGCAGGGCAATCATGGCCAGTGCGCAGGTGACTATGCCGAGCCCCATAAACAACCACAGTGTCTTTTTGCGGCCAAGGACCTGCATGCAGCGGGAGACGGGCATTACAGCCAGTGCCGTGCCTGAGATCATCAGTGCAATGGGTGCGGTAGCCCAGGTTACAGAGGGGGCCAATTCGGCACCCACCAAGCTGCCTACGAGAACCATCAGAGGAATGACAGATCCGGCCAATGCGCAGCTTAGACTTAGTACCCAGACATTTTTAAAGCCGGCGGTAGAAACTATATTCATATTACGTTCCCAATCGGACCCTAGGTATCAAACAAATAACAAGCCTAGCCTAAATGCTTGCTGAGCACCTAGTAAAAATAAACGCCACCGGTACATGGTTAAACCTGCTCCCGTAGACTACTTTAAAGGTAACTAACTTGCAGTTTAGTGTCTGCGGGATTCGCTATTTATCCAAGGAAAGGCAACTTTTATGAATGGAAGCAATCGGTCAACGGTCACAGAAGCCGTTATCAAACTAGTCACAGAAAATCCTATGATAAAAATAGATCACATCGAAGCGCCTATGCTACTCGCGGAGTTAAACGTTGATTCTCTAGAAAAGTTGTCTATTGCCATGGATCTGGAAGAAACCTTTGATTTAGAGATTACTGATCAAGATGTTGAAGATTTCGTAACTGTTTCCGACATTGTTAGCTGTGTCGATCAGGCGTTGGCTGACAAGGCTGCAAAGGCCCTGGCTGTCGAAGCTGAAGAGGATATAAACCCAGATAGCTTAGATATTAGTAATAATGATCATCAAGCGAGTGCCCAGTCCCAGCATGTTACCTAAGCCTGCCCGCCAAGCTTTACAACTAACTTAACCCTAACTCGCCGCTAAACCAAGGCTGCCGCGCCGCGCGTAACTACGCTATACTGCCACCGCAAAATAACAGCTAGTTACTCACTCCAAACGCGGCGCACTTCCATGGTAGAAATCGGTACATTCAACAAACTCCAAGTGGTTAAAGAAGTAGATTTTGGTGTCTACCTCGATGGCGATGACCTAGATACTATTCTGTTGCCCAAGCGCTATGTGCCTGAAGACTGCGAAGTTGGTGACTGGGTTGATGTGTTTCTCTATTTTGATTCCGATGACCTGCTGATTGCGACTACCGAGAAACCCAAGGTTGAAGTAGGTAGCTGCGCAATGCTCACCGTGGTAGACATCAACCATGCTGGAGCCTTTATGGACTGGGGGCTACCCAAAGATTTGCTGGTGCCTTACAACGAGCAGCAAAAGCCCATGGAAGTGGGCTACTCCTATGTGGTGCATGTATTTCATGACAAAAATTCCGATCGTATCGCCGCGTCTACCAAGCTTAATCACCATCTCGATGAAGAGCCTGTTCATTTGGCACTCCGAGAAAAGGTTAATTTATTAATCGCTGGCCGCACTGAGTTGGGCTACAAAGCCGTTATTAACAATAAATCACTGGGACTTATCTTCCGTGCCGATGCGTTTAGGCCGCTCAAGATTGGTGAGCGCATGCCGGGATTTGTTAAAGCCATCCGTAACGATGGCAAGATTGATCTGTTAATTTCACAGAGTACATTGCAGGGCGGCCATGACCTAGAAGAGCAAATTATCAGTCATCTGACCGATGCTGGAGGTGAGTCAACGCTTACCGATAAGAGCAATCCCGACGATATCTACCGTGCTTTTAAGGTCTCTAAGAAAAAGTACAAACAGGCACTGGGTTCGCTTTACAGAAGTAAGCGTGTTCTATTAAGTGCCGAGAAAATACAGCTTATTAATTGATTCTAATTTTGCCGCGTAACCCCTTTGATTCTGATTTGATCAGATTGCCCCTTTATGGTAAGCCTCCAGGCTTTAGCCATGACAAAATAGCTATGTTATGCTACACCCGTATTTTTGTGGGGCAGCGTGTTTTAAACGTCACATATGACGTATCTACAATAAAGTTAGACCTTGAGTCTAATAAGCAAAAATTATAAACGGATTTAGTTTTTTAATTTGTGTCGCCTTCTTTATTGGGGCAGCATCAGGACGTGATGTTAGAAATTCATGCAGACTCCGGAAATCTTGGGGAGTTGGGTAGAAAAATTCATTTTTGGGGATTTAAGTATGTATAGAAATAATAAACTAAGTTTGGCAGTTTCGATTGCCATGGGTGCTTCATTTGCTGGAATGGCAAATGCTGCGATTGAAGAGGTGATAGTAACCGCAACAAAAACCTCCGCTAGCACTCAGGATATTGCAGTAGCAGTTTCTGCTATTACTTCAGAAAAACTAGACCAGATGGGCGTTGCAAATTTCGAAGACTACTTGATTCAACTGCCTGGCGTAACCGCTGGCGGTAGTGGTCCTGGACAGAATACAATTTACATTCGTGGTGTAGCTTCGACTACGCCTAACCTTACAACAGCTGGCGTAGCTGGTTTGGCACCAAACGTGGCGCTATACCTAGACGAACAGCCTCTATCTCAGCCTGGTCGTAACCTTGATGTATATGCTGCAGATATGAACCGTATTGAAGTACTTTCTGGACCCCAGGGTACATTGTTTGGGGCCAGCTCTCAGGCGGGTACCGTGCGTTTGATTACCAATAAGCCAGATCCTACCGATACATATGGTCGCATCAAATTAGGCGTCTCCACGACAGCGCAAGGCGAGGCAAGCAATAGTATTGAAGCCATGTTCAACATGCCGGTTAACGATAAGTTAACATTGCGTGGTGTTGTTTATCGCGATGATCAAGGTGGTTATATCGATAACGTTCAGGGAACTGTCTCTGCGCTAGAGAGCGCGCGTTTCCGTGAAGCGGGTACCATGCGTTCTAACGGTGTTGCAGTTTCAGATCTTCGCGCGGGTTTTCAAACTCAGACTTATATTGATTCTATTCAGGGCCTGTCTTACCAAATGAACCGGGTACCTTTAGATCCAAGTGACCCTGCAAGCTATGCATTGGTTGATTTCCAAGAAGCTGATAACAGCGCCTTGGTTGAAGACGATTTTAACGATGCAATGTATGAAGGCTTTAGACTCGGCGCGATGATTGATATCAACGAAGACTGGTCTCTGCTGCTAGGTTATGGTCATCAAGACTTGGAGACCGATGGTGTTTTCATGGCTGATCCCAATCTTGGCACAGATAGCCCGTCTGTACAGCGCTTTAGCCCAGATACCTTGGAAGATTCCTTTGATAATGTTAACTGGAAGCTCGAAGGTCGTATTGGTGAGCTAGACATCGTTTACGCTGGTGCCTATACCAAGCGTGAAACAGATCAGGTAGTGGATTACACCGATTACTTGTTTGTTGGTCAGTATCTTCCTTACTACATCTGTGACACTACAGTTACCTATCCTGAATATAATTATTACAACCCTGGTTATGCCTCAAACATTCCTGCCGGCACTTGCTATGCACCAGACACCTACGTGGAAAGCTACAGCGAAACTACCGTCAGTACTCATGAGCTGCGTTTTACTACAAATCAGGATAAGTCAATACGACTAACTGGCGGTGCTTTCTACAGCGACTTGGAACTTCAAGAGCGCGTAAACTTCCGCTACCCTGGTATGACTCAAGCTAACTTCTGGAATTTGTATGACGGCGCAGATGCCCCGTTAAACATGCCTTTTGATGATGGCTTCCTGTCGCAGACAGGTGCTTTCGAGCGCGACACGATTTTCAGAAATGATATCAAGCGTACCGATGAGCAGGTTGGCGTTTTTGGTGAAGTAACCTTTGACCTAAATGACGAGTTCTCATTCACAGCAGGTGCTCGTTGGTATGACGTCCGTGTTGATATGGAAGGCGGTGCCAACTCTTCATTCGGTAACTTCTTCCAAGGGGAAGACGTTAACGCATTCGGCACTAATATTACCGATCTGTACGACGGTGACGGCAAGCTAACCTTTATTGGTGACAGTAAACTAGCGACTCGAATCACCTTTGAGGAGGGTGTAACCTTTGATGAAGTTAAAGCTGCTTTAAACGATGTTGATAGCTTTAGTGTTGGTCGTGGTTCGGTAGCCAATGCGCCCAATGCGATCAGTGACGTAGAAATCACTGGCGTCCTTAATGCGCTGAAAGCACCAAATGAAGCCAAGACTAGCGGTACTATTGTCAAGGCAACATTGAATTGGACACCTAGCGAAGATGTACTTATTTATGGTACTTATTCGGAAGGTTTCCGACCTGGCTTATTGAACCGTCCTGGTGGCGCGTCTAATGCTGCTGGCTACACTGTTCCGTTCGAGCTTATGACGGATGAGGTGACTAACCTTGAACTAGGTTGGAAAACTGATCTCTTAGATGGCCAGTTTCGCTTCAATGGTAGTTTGTTCTTTGTTGAAATCGAGAATCTGCAAACTACAATCTTCGATCCGTCGATTGCTAATCTGTTCTTCTCAGATAATGCAGCAAATGCTGAAGTTACCGGTTTAGAGGCTGACTTTATCTTGGCTCCAGATTCGATTGAGGGTTTGACTATTAGCGGTGGTATCTCAATCTTGGATACAGAAATTACTAAGGTTTTAACCCCAACAGATGATGTTATGAAGGGCGACTCTTTGGCTTTTGCTCCGGAACTCCAAGCTAACATTCAGGCTCGCTATGAATGGGCTCTATCGTCCGGTTTTACTGCTCACGTGATGCCTCATGTTGCACATTCAGACGACTCCTATAGTGATATCATTAGAATGAATCGCGATGAGATCCAAGGGTGGACTATGATGGGTCTAACTGCCGGTGTAACAGGTGAAACCTGGGGTGCTGAGTTATTTATCGACAACCTTACGGATGAGCGCGCTGAACTGTCGCGTAACTTCGTTAATGATAGAGAGCGTGTTTCATACGCAAGACCCCGTACTATGGGGATGCGTTTGACTTACAATTTCTAATTGAATGTTGTTAAATGTTAGAACGATATGCCCCTTTTAGGGGCATATTTTTTGGCCAAGGAAAAGTATTTTGAATCAGCAAGAAAAGACTCAGATTGAACAATTGATGCGGGATAAGCATTTCGAAAAGGCGCTTAGTGTTTTGGGTGAGACCTTAGTGGAGCAACCTGAAAATGTTGAGGCGTTATATTACAGTGCCGTTAGCCTTAGGTATCTCAATCAATTAGATGAGTCTCTGCAAAATTTAAGAGCCCTGAGAAAAGTTGCTCCCAGTTATGGAAGAGGCCTTCAGGAAGAGGGCCATATTTACCGCGCTATGGGAAATTTAAAGCAGGCATTGCATCTGTATACCCGCGCGACCCATGCCAATCCCTCCTTGCAGGGCAGTTGGCGAGGGCAGATTGAGATATTATTAAAACAGAATCGAGAAGCTGAGGCCCTAAGGATAAAGCCTCATTTGGAACGTGTTCTGAAAATGCCCAAACCATTGATCGCGGCAATGGATCATATTGCCCAGGGAAAGCTCTCGAATGCAGAAGATCTCTGTCGTGATTTTTTAAAACAGCGCCCTCATCACGTGGAGGCGATGCGACTTCTGGCTGAAGTGGGAGTAAAACTAAATATACTTCATGATGCTGAGTTTTTGTTAGAAAGCGCGCTTAAACTGGAACCTGAAAATGATTTGTTGCGGGTGGATTATATTGAGGCACTGCGCAAGCGTCAAAAGATTGAAGCTGCCCATGCGCAAGTCCTAACACTCTATAAAGCCAATCCGCACAATGTGCATTTTGAATCATTGTATGCCGTTCTCTGCATGCAAATGGGTGACTATGACAAGGCGTTAGAGCTATTTGATCAGGTACTTACCAAGATTCCTGGGGACCCAGTAACGCTGACATCAAAAGGACACGCCTTAAAAACCTGTGGTAACACTGCAGAGGCAATTGCCACTTATAAGATGGCGACAAAGAGTAGTGTTGCCTATGGAGAAGCTTGGCATTCTCTTGCCAATTTAAAAACTGTTAAATTTGACGAAGAAGATATTGGCAAAATGCTCGCGCAGTTAGAGGGCGATGATTTAAAGTTTATGGACAGGGTCTATATTAATTTTTCACTGGGAAAAGCCTTTGAAGATGCCGAAAAATTTGACCAAGCCTTTAGTCATTATGCCGCAGGTAATAAAGCTAAAAAAGCGCAAAGTCGCTATTCTGCAGAGCAAATGACCGACGAGTTTAATCAGCAAAAACAAGTCTTTACTGATCAGTTTATTACTGATGCTAAGGATTGCGGGAACAGTGCCCCAGACCCGATTTTTGTCGTTGGGCTGCCACGCGCTGGCTCGACGTTACTGGAGCAGATATTATCGTCTCACAGTCAGGTTGATGGCACGCTTGAATTGCCCAATGTTCTTTCGTTGGTTAATGACCTGCGCAGAGGGGGTAATATGACCGGGGATAATTTATATCCGTCGACCTTAGAAACCCTTGATACCGATAAGTTTCTTGAATTTGGTGAAACCTACATCCGTGACACCCAAGTTCACCGTCAGAATGCGCCATTCTTTATTGATAAAATGCCCAATAATTTCAGGCATATTGGTTTGATCAAACTGATGCTGCCGAATGCCAAAATTATTGACGCACGTCGTCATCCTATGGGTTGTTGTTTCAGTGGTTTTAAACAGCTCTTCGCCGAAGGTCAGGCCTTTAGTTATGATCTTGCTGACGCTGGAACCTACTTCCGTGATTATGAATCTTTGATGGATTTCTGGCAGACAGCATTTCCCGAGCAAATCTTGCATGTACAGTACGAAGATGTGGTTAATGATTTCGAACCTCAGGTTCGTCGTATTCTGGACTACTGTGGATTGCCCTTCGAAGAAAGCTGTTTAAGTTTCTATAAAACAGAGCGTGCTGTGCGAACACCTTCTTCTGAGCAGGTACGCCAACCTATTTATCGTGGTGGCATAGACCAATGGAAAAATTTCGAGGCTTATTTAGGTCCTTTAAAAGAAGCGCTTGGCCCAGTGCTGGATCGCTATCCTCGTTAATAATATTTTTAGACCAGTAGGGGGTGAAATATGTCTGACCTAATAATGACAGAAGCTGAAATTCAGCAGTTAGTAAGCGATTGTTTAATGGCCAACGGCTGCAATGCTGAAAACGCCGCAGCACTGGGCCGCACCATCACCTCAGCCGAGCGCGATGGCAGTGCCAGCCATGGTTTATTTAGAATGCCGGGCTATATTGCCTCGCTGCGCAGCGGCAAAGTTAATGGCAGTGCCCAACCCACCGTCGCTCGTATTTCTCCCGCCGTGGTCAAAGTCGATGGTGACCATGGTTACGCGCCACTGGCTCTAGAGAATGGTCGTGAAGCATTAATAGAAGCCGCTCGTGAGAATGGTATTGCCGCTATGGCGCTGGTTAATGTGCATCACTTTGCCTCCCTCTGGATTGAAGTGGAGCCTATTGCCGAGGCGGGGTTAGTCGCTATGGCCTTTACCACCTATAAGCCGGCTGTGGTTCCCGCTGGTGCTAAAGAACCCTTATTCGGTACCAACCCCATGTGCTTTGGCTGGCCCCGGGGTGACAAGCCGCCACTTGTTTTTGATCAGGCCTCGGCCTCAATGGCCAGAGGTGAAGTAATGATTGCTGCCCGCGATGGACATCCGGTGCCAATGGGTACAGGTGTGGATGCCGACGGCAATCAGACTACAGATGCGCAAAAGATTATCGACGGTGGCGCACTGCTGCCCTTTGGTGGCCATAAGGGTTCGACTATTGCCATGATGATCGAGTTATTAGTTGCCGGCCTTACGGGTATGGACTTTAGTTACGAAGCGCAGAAAAATGATAATAACGATGGCGGCCCACCGAATGGTGGTGAGTTCATGTTAGCGATCGATCCCAATCGCTTTGGAGATGCTGAGGGTTGGTTGAACCATTCTGAGGAGTTTCTAGAGCGCCTAGCCGGTATGCAAGGGGCGCATATACCAGGCAACCGTCGCTATGCCAATCGCGCTAAAAGTGCTGCCGAAGGTATTACGGTGAGTGCCAAGGTCCATGCCAGCTGCATGGAATTTATTAATACAGCCAGTTAGATGGAATGAATAGGTCTTTAGTTAAAGTATGCTCAGGCCGTATTTCTCTACCTGCTGAGGCGTCTCACGAATAATAGTGTCCATCATTGCCTCAGCGGCTGGAGAAAGCGTCCAGCCCTTGCGAGTAATCAGGTAAATGTTACGGCTCTCTAAGGGCACCAGAGGCCGAGAGACTAGATTGGTTGTTGATTTGGGTACTGCCAAAGAGGGTAGTACCGACACTCCGAGGTTAGAACTCAGCATCGCCACTAGAGTGGTGATATTGGGGAAATCAAACTTCGAATCTCCCAGGTCCTGGCGAGCCTTTAATGTTTTGGTTACGCCAGTGTCGAGAAAGGTAACCTTATCCAGCTGTTCCCAGCCAATAGACCCAGTTTGCGCGGCTAGTGCATGATCTCGATGGCAAATCAATTCTAGCTTGTCGGCAAATAACGGTGTGAACTCGAGCACCTTATTGGGCTTCCACATACTGCCGATACCAAAGTCCACCTCGTTGCGTTCCACACGATGCTGAACACCCCGAGAACTATCATCGTCTAGATGGAGGTTAATGCCGGGAAATTCCGTGGAGAATATTTTGATGATCTCTGGCAGCAGGTTGGTTGCGACTGAGGGTACGGCCGCCATGCTGACATGACCACTCCGGCGCTCAGAGGTGGCGCGAAGATCATAGATTGCCGTGTCAAAATCTCGCACCAGACGCTCGGCAATAGGCAGGAAATTTTCGCCCTCGGTGGTGGTGCTCACATTGCGGGTGGTGCGCTCAATAAGCTTTAAGTCGATAAATGCTTCGAGCTGCTTCACTGCCAAGGTGATGGCTGGCTGGGTTCGGGATAATTTTTCTGCCGCACGGTTAAAGCTGCCTTCTTTGGCAACCACAATAAAGGTGCGTAAATGTCGAAGCGTTACATTTAAGTATTTGATATCAATACCCTTTTTTATTATTATCGGGTCTGGCGCTATAAATCAATTTAACTTATATATGTATACTAATTTTTAATTAGATTTATATCTGTATAAATATAAGAATAGGCAGACAATGGTCGTCAGTAGATAAAAACAGGCCGCTATTATCTGTTTTAAAACAATAATTAAGGGGAGTTTGCATGAGCCAAGAGATGTTCCAGAACTATATTAACGGGCAGTGGGTTGGTAGTTCAGCCGCAATAGAAAATATAAACCCGTCAGACACCAGCGATGTAGTGGGGCACTATGCAAAAGCTTCCTCTGAAGACTGTCTTGCCGCCATTGCTGCGGCCAATGCGGCCTTTGATGGCTGGTCGCAAAGTGGTTTGGAGCAGCGCAAACAAATTCTGGATTTTATTGGTGCAGAGCTGATTGCTCGCAGTGGTGAGATTGGTGAGATTCTCGCTCGTGAAGAGGGTAAAACCCGCGCCGAAGGGGTTGGTGAAGTCTATCGCTCTGGCCAGTTCTTTCAATACTACGGGGCCGAAGCACTGCGCCTGATGGGCGAAAACACCCAGTCAGTGCGTCCTGGTGTGGATGTAGAAGTTCATCGTGAAGCCTTGGGTGTTATCGGTATTGTCACTCCCTGGAATTTCCCTATGGCCGTAGCGGCATGGAAAGTTGCCCCTGCGCTCTGTTATGGCAATGCGGTGGTGTTAAAACCCGCAGAGCTAGTGCCAGGCAGTGCTTGGATTCTCGCTGATATTATTAGCCGCAGTGGGCTCCCCGCGGGTGTCTTTAACCTAGTGATGGGTTCCGGTCGTGATGTGGGCGAAACCCTCTGTACGTCCCCCGATATTCAAGCCGTGACCTTTACCGGTTCGGTGGGTGTTGGCCGCCATATCGCGCGCAATGCCATCGACAATATGGCTCGTGTGCAGTTGGAGATGGGCAGTAAGAATGCGCTGGTAGTGTTGGACGATGCGGATATTGATGTTGCCGTTAACTGTGCCCTTGCCGGTGGTTATTTTGGTACCGGGCAAAAATGTACCGCCTCTTCAAGAATCATTGTTCAGGCCGGTATCCATGACGAATTTGTAAGCCAGCTCAGTGCTGCGGTTAGCAATTTGGTCGTTGGCCATGCATTGACTGAAGGCGCTCAGATCGGCCCCGTGGTCGATGCCCGTCAGCTCGCACAGAATCTCGAGTATATTCAGATCGCCAAAGATGAAGGCGCTGAGTTACTGGTGGGTGGTGAGCGCTTGCAGCTCGATACTGAGGGTTTCTTTATGTCTCCCGCGCTGTTCGTGAATACCAATAACCAGATGCGTATTAACCGCGAAGAGGTGTTTGGTCCGGTCGCCTGTGTGATTAAAGTGGACAGCTATGAGCAGGCCCTTGAAGTGTCTAATGATTCAGACTTTGGTCTGACCTCGGGCATTATCACCAAGTCGTTAAAGAACGCCGGCCACTTTAAACGTCATTCCAAATCAGGCTGTGTGATGGTTAATCTGCCAACCGCAGGTACCGATTACCATGTGCCCTTTGGCGGTCGTAAAAACTCTAGCTACGGCCCCCGCGAGCAGGGTCAATCTGCCCGCGAGTTCTACACCATTGTAAAAACTAACTACAGCAAGCCTTACTAAGGGGAACCTGTGATGAACAAAGATATGCTCCTGATTGATGGCTTACAGTACGTCAATTGGAACCGAGGGCTATTTGAACAGGCTCAGCGTGCAGGGTTACATGCTATCCATGTCACCATTGCCTACTGGGAAAATAGCCGTGAGACCTTGGAAAATATTGGTCATTGGAATCGCCATTTTCTGGATAATGGCGATCTCATTATGCCCGTGCACAAAGCGGCAGATATCCTAGAGGCAAAGCGCCTGGGCAAAGTGGGTATTATCTTTGGCTTTCAAAATTGTTCGCCGATTGAAGATGATGTAAAGATGGTGCAGATTCTTCATCAGCTGGGTGTGCGTATTATGCAGCTCAGTTATAACAACCAGAGCCTGCTGGCGACTGGCTGCTATGAAGAACAGGACGGCGGCATCACTCGATTTGGTAAGCAGGTTATAAAAGAAATGAACCGCGTGGGCATGATTATTGATATGTCTCATAGTGCCGAGAAGTCTACTCTCGAAGCGATCGAAATCTCCGAGCGGCCCATCGCGATCACCCATGCCAACCCCACGTTTTTTCATGCCGCACTGCGCAATAAGTCCGATACTGTGCTGCGAGCTATTGGCGAATCTGAGGGTATGCTGGGTTTTAGCATGTATCCATTTCATTTAAAAAACGGCTCAGACTGTACTCTGCAAGAGTTTTGTCAGATGATTATGCGCACTGCCGAGATGATCGGTGTAGAGCGTCTTGGTATTGGCTCTGATCTCTGCGAAAACTGGGATTACTCAGTGCTGGAATGGATGCGCAGTGGTCGTTGGACCATGGGTATCGACCATGGCGAAGGTACTGCGGCAAGCCCTTCATGGCCGCGCCAGCCAAGCTGGTTCGCTGGATCAAAAGATATGCACACAGTGGCTCAGGGTCTTGAAGATGTGGGCTTTAGCGAGATCGATGTGGGAAAGATAATGGGCCAAAACTGGCAGTCATTTTTTGAAAAATCATTTATAGGTAAGGATAAAGCATGAGTAATGAGGTAACGAAAACTGCAACGCCAGTCATTGATTGGCCGGTCTTTATTTTGAGTGGCGGCTTTCTAATGCTGTTTGTTGCCACCGCGTTATTTGATATTAGTCTACTTTCCTCTGTGGTTAACGGTGCCTTTGGTGGCGCCACCAAACTCTTTGGTGCTTACTGGCAAGTGTTAATGCTTTTGACCTTTCTGATTGCTCTGGGTGTCGCATTCTCGGGTTCGGGCAAGGCCCGACTGGGTAATCTCAGTACACCAGATATCACCACGTTTAAGTGGGTGGCGATTATTATGTGTACGCTACTGGCTGGCGGTGGCGTATTTTGGGCGGCAGCAGAGCCCATGGCACATTTTATTTCTTCGCCGCCCTTATTTGGCGTTGAGTCTGGAAGCCCAGAGGCGGTCTATCCGGCACTGGCGCAGAGTTATATGCACTGGGGCTTTTTGTCCTGGTCAATCCTCGGCAGCCTCACTGCAATTATTTTTATGTACCTACACTACGACAAAGGTCTGCCACTAAAGCCGCGCATTCTGCTGTATCCCGTTTTTGGTGAGGTGGTATTACATGGCTGGCTGGGCGCATTTATAGATGCTGCCTGCGTGGTTGCCGTGGTTTCCGGCACTGTGGGCCCGATTGGTTTTCTGGGTTTGCAGATGAGCTTTGGTCTCTCGGAGCTGTTTGGTATCAGTAATAACTACAGCACTCAGCTGGCTATTATTTTTGGGCTAATCACTATTTATACTGTGTCAGCAGTCTCTGGTGTGACCCGCGGTATCCAAATACTCAGTACTTTTAATGTGGGTTTATCCATGGTGCTGATTGTTTTCATTTTACTGGCTGGGCCAACCGCCTTTATTTTTGATAGTTTTATTCAGTCAGTGGGCTTGCTCATCACTAACTTTATTCCGATGGCCAGTTACCGAGCGGACACAGGTTGGGTGAACGGCTGGACGGTCTTTTTCTGGGGTTGGTTTATTGGTTATGGGCCATTGATGGCGATGTTTATTGCCCGTATCTCGAGAGGCCGCACTATTCGTGAATTGATTGTTACATTGTCACTGATCGCACCATTGGTGACGTACTTCTGGTTTACCATTGTTGGTGGTTCTGGTATTGCCTTCGAGCTGGCTAGTCCCGGTGTAATTTCTGGGCCCTATGGGGAGTCGGGAATGCCCGCAGCACTGTTGGCCATTACCCAGCAATTACCCTGGGGCTTTTTGATCTCAGTGCTGTTTTTGGTACTGACAACAATCTTTGTGGCCACCACCGGTGACTCCATGACGTAT
>Ga0307998_1001153_pt1 | contig 14383 bp, 12 predicted proteins | sample Davwhametageno37_FD_203147 | JGI IMG/M metagenome (GOLD analysis project Ga0307998, IMG submission 203147) | Marine microbial communities from Davis Island wharf, Antarctic Ocean - #37 | ecosystem: Environmental > Aquatic > Marine > Unclassified | place: Antarctic Ocean: Davis Island wharf... | reverse complement strand
TTCGTCCATCCGTAAAGGCTACAGCTGCTGGACCATCCCATGGCTCCATCATTGCTGCATGATATTCATAGAAAGATTTTCTTTCTTGGCTCATTAGTTTGTTACCAGACCAAGCTTCTGGGATTAGCATCATCATTGCATGGGGAAGGCTATAGCCTCCTGCTACCAATAGCTCTAAACAGTTATCAAAGCTTGCTGAATCAGACTGGCCTTCAGTCATGATTGGCCATAATTTTTCTAAGTCTTTCCCCAACAACATAGACTTCATTTTTTCTTGCCTGGCATTAAGCCAATTTTCATTTCCTCGCACTGTATTAATCTCACCATTATGGGCAATCATCCTATATGGATGAGCAAGATCCCATGATGGAAAAGTATTCGTTGAAAATCTTTGGTGAACTAAAGCAAGGGCGGACTTTGCAGATTCATCAATAAGATCTGGAAAGAATGCACCTACCTCATTTGCTAAAAGCATACCTTTATAAACTATTGTTCTTGAGGACATAGAGGAAATATAAAAATTAGCAGAGTCGGAAATATTTAAGCTTTTAACCAAATGTTCAATTCTTTTTCTAATAACAAATAACTTTCTTTCAAAAGCTATTTGTCCATCAACAATATTACCTTGACCAATAATTACCTGTCTGATTACTGGCGCTACGTTTCTTGCCGCATCAGCTATATCTTTATCATTGACTGGAACAGTCCTCCAACCTAGTTCAACCTGTTCTTCTTCTGCAATCACTTTGCTAATTATACATTCGCATGCTGCTCTAGACTTTTCTGCTTGAGGCAAAAATAACATGCCAACACCATACTCTCCTTCCACAGGTAATTTGATAGCTAATACTTTTGCTTCTTTTAGAAATAGTTCATTGGGTATTTGAATAAGTATTCCTGCCCCATCCCCTAATTTTGGGTCGTATCCCGTTGCTCCTCTGTGCGTTAGGTTGGTAAGAATTTCCAAGCCTTGTGAAATAATTTTATGACTTTTGATTCCCTTGCTATTTACAATAAAACCAACACCACAAGAGTCATGCTCATTTGATGGATTATAAAGGCCTTGTTTCTTTGGTGTAATTGAGTGCGTCATTATTTTATCTATATAAGGTATTACCGGAACAGTAAATTTTAAAGCTTTTTACTAGCTTATTCAATGATCTTGGAGTAAAAACTTAATAGTTATTTCAACTGATCGAAGGCAACATTTGCAGCCTCAATGGTTTGATTTACATCAGTTGCAGAATGTGCTGCCGAAACAAAACCTGCCTCAAATGCTGAGGGGCCAAAATAAATTCCTTGATTAAGCATCAAATGGAAAAAAATTTTAAATTTCTCTCTATCAGAACTCATAATTTCATCAAAACTATTGGGAGGATTTTTACTAAAATATAATCCAAACATGCCTCCCACATTACGAGCACAAAAATCGATATTTCTCTTTTGAGCTGACGCAGTTAATCCATCTACTAATTTTTTAGTCGTAGCGCTTAATGTTTCAAAGAAATTTGGCTTCTGAATTAATTCTAAGGTTCTTAAGCCTGCTGCTACTGCTACTGGATTTCCCGACAATGTTCCTGCTTGATAAACAGGACCTAAAGGGGCGAGTTGCTGCATAATCTCCTTCTTTCCTCCGAAAGCACCTACTGGAAGACCTCCTCCAATGACTTTTCCTAATGTCGTCATATCTGGAATGACATTAAACAATGTCTGAGCTCCCCCCAATGCTACGCGAAAGCCTGTCATAACCTCATCAAAAATTAATATGGTGCCATGCTTAGTACAAAGCGCTCTTAATGTTTCAAGAAATTCTTGATGAGGAATGATCAAATTCATATTTCCTACTACCGGCTCAATAATAACGCAGGCTATTTCTCCACCAATAGAACCAAAAAGCTCCTCAAGGGCTTGGCTATCGTTATAAGGAAGTGTAAGTGTATGTTTAGCAACATCAGCAGGCACGCCAGCTGAGCTAGGCTGACCAAATGTTAACGCACCTGAGCCAGCTTTTACTAATAAAGCATCCGCATGTCCGTGATAACACCCCTCAAATTTTACGATTGTATCTCTGCCTGTAAATCCTCTTGCTACTCTGATAGCACTCATGGTAGCTTCTGTCCCACTACTTACTAAACGAACTTGTTCAATACTTGGCACCAATTTAACAATTTCTTCCGCCATATCTAATTCGCGAGAAGTTGGTGCCCCAAAAGATAAGCTGCTTTTCGATGCATTATGCACAGCTGCTAAAACCTCATCATTAGCGTGCCCTAAAATCATAGGTCCCCAGGAGTTAATATAGTCAATGTATTCCTTATCTTCTTCATCCCATAAACGACTTCCAAGCCCTCGCTTAAAAAAAATAGGAGTTCCTCCTACAGAGTTAAATGCTCTGACAGGTGAATTAACCCCTCCAGGAATATATTTTTTGGATTGTTCATATAGGCTTTGATTTTTATTCATAAGGTCTAGCTTTCCAGAATTTTGCAAAAGTGTTTCGTAGTTTCTTCAATATTATCAGAGTTAAAAAGTGAAGAGACCAGAGCTACGGCATTTATTTTTTCTTTTTTTAATACTCGAATATTTTCTAAAGTGATTCCTCCGATAGCTACTAGTGGAATATCACCAATGCCTTGAGCTTCTCGGAGGATGTCTAAAGACACTCTTGGAGCATTCGGCTTCGTAATTGTAGGAAAAAATGCTCCTAAAGCAATGTAACTTGCTTGCTTTTCATAAGCTTCTGCAACTCTTTCTAAAGAATTATAACAAGATACTCCTATACATTTATCAGGACCTAGAATACTTCTAGCCTTCTCTAAAGTGTCGTCATTTTTACCTAAATGGACGCCAAATGCATCTAAATCCTTCGATAATTCAATATCATCATTTATTATAAGATGTACATTTTGCTCGTCACAAAGCTTTTTTATAGCCGTAGCTTGTATCTTTTTTTGGTTTGGATGTAATATTTTCGACCGATACTGAATCAGCTTAACTCCACCTTTAATTGCCTGTAATACCTGGCTTATTAAAAAATCATTATCTTCCTGATCAGGAGTAATGGCATATAAACCCTTAATTATGGTTGTATCTACCATCATCCTCTTCTTCATCATTAACCCAAAAAAACCTATCGGGAATAGATTGTCCCATGCCCGGTTTAAATGCATTCCTTAATGTTTGCCATGTAAATTGTTGAGCTTCTTCTACCGCTACTTCTAAAGCTAATCCTTGAGCATAATATCCTGCTATAGCTGACGTTAGGGTACATCCCGAGCCATGATAATTACCGGGAAGTCGATCCCAATAAAAAGGTGTAGATTGGCCCAAATGATCATACAAAGTATTAATAACAGAATCAGTTTTCTCATGTGTTCCTGTAATAAGGATATTTTTACAGCCCAATAGTCTAAATCGGTTAGCACATTCCTCAATATTGATATCAGAAAATTCTTCATCGTCTTGAATAACTAATTGTCGAGCCTCAAAACTGTTAGGTGTAATTAATAATGATTGAGGAAATAATAGCTCTGTCATAGCCAATAACATTTCTGTACTTGCTAAGTCATCTCCCCTACCAGATGCTAAGACAGGATCAATAATAAGAGGAATATCAGGATAATCAGCTACAATCTCTGCCACAGCCGTTATATTTTCAACACTGCCGAGCACACCACATTTAAAAATGGCAACGTCCATATCCTCAAGAATCGAACGAGCTTGACCATTTACCAATTCGCTGCCTAATGCCATGAGGCTATCTACTCCTATAGTATCTTGGACAGTAATCCCCGTCGTCACTGATAAAGGATGGCATCCTATGCTTGCCAATGTCAGTACATCAGCCTGAAGTCCTGCGCCACCGCTTGGGTCAGTGGCTGAAAATGTCATAACTTTTGGTGGTAATTTTAGCATCTGTATTGTGTCAATATCAAAAATTTAGTCGGCATATTATGCATAGAGGCCTTACTCTCTCCTATTGAATTTCGCCGGCTGTAATTATTATTTAAAATGTCATTGTATCCGAATGGCTTCATAAGATTAAAATTCAATAGGGTCGACGTCAATCGACCATTTCACTTTATTGGACAAAGAATCTGCCCTTAACTCCTTAATCCATGGCTTTAATAAATTTTGTAATACCGTTCGAGTTTTAGCTTGTAAAAATATTTGATGCCGTTCAAATCCTTTCCTTCTTTCCATAACAGGACGAACTGGTCCATACAGTGTAACTGAAGATTTAAATGCATTAGCTTTTTCCAGAGCCATATAACTAAAAGCGACAGAATGATCCAATGATTTAGATTCCACATTCAATAAAGCATTAAAACTAAAAGGAGATAATTTCATCTGCTTTCTTTCCTCCAATAAACTTTCGGCAAAATCTGAAAAATCATGCGCCTTTAACGCCTCATAAACATGATGGTTAGGAAAAGCTGTTTGAATTAATACCTCTCCTTTAATTTCTGATCGGCCAGCTCTGCCTGCAACTTGCATAAGCTGTGAAAACAATCGCTCAGGTGCTCTAAAATCCGAGCTGTACAAAGCATTATCTGCGTCAATGACTACTACTAATGATAAGTGTGCGAAGTCATGGCCTTTCGCCAACATTTGTGTGCCAACTAAAATATCAATTTCTCTTTTATTCATGCGTTGGTATAATTGATTCAATGCGTCTTTTGTTCGAGTAGTGTCTCGGTCAACCCTCAAAATATTTGTATTAGGAAATAACTGATTTAAGCTTTCCTCAATTTTTTGCGTTCCCAAACCCAACGGATGTAAATCAGTGTTTCCACAATCCATACATTGCTCAGGTATTTTTTTATCATAGCCACAATGATGACATTTTAATCGCTTTGTTTTTAAGTGAACCACCAATCGAGTACTACATCTTTCACAATTTGCAGCCCATGCACAATTCGAACAGACTAAAACTGGGGCATAACCACGTCGATTAATAAATATTAATACTTGTTCTTGTCGGTCAATCCGAGATTGTATTGCTTCAATAATAATATTTGAAAGAGTAGGGCCATATTTATCCCCCATAGGAATGGTATGGATAGCAGGTAATTTTGCATTTTTTACAGCTCGATGTGTCAGCTCTAAGTAACGATACTTTGCGTACTCTCCTTTAGCATTAAACCAAGTTTCAAGAGCGGGAGTAGCGGTACCTAATACAATCGGAATATTTTCATATTTGGCACGCATCATGGCTACATCCCTTGCATGATAACGAAGACCTTCATGTTGCTTAAATGATCCGTCATGCTCTTCATCAATGATGATGAGCTTAAGATGCGGTAAAGGTGTAAAGACTGCTAACCTTGTCCCAATAACAATTTGAGCTTCTCCCGATTTTGCTTTTCTCCAATTATCAAGACGCTCAATATCTGATAAATGACTATGCAAAGTAACTAAAACCTTATCTGGGAATCTAAGCTTAAATCGCGCCTCAAGTTGAGGGGTCAAATTTATCTCTGGGACTAAAATTAATACCTGTGATTGGTCTTTATCTACAAATTTATTCAATAACTGAAGATAAATTTCTGTTTTACCACTACCTGTAATACCGTGAATTAACCAAGCAACATTGTCATGTTTTTCTGTTAAAGCTGACAGCACGTCTTTTTGCTGATTATTTAATTTAGGAGAAACTTCAGATTGGTTCGTCTCTGGCATCCATTTTTTTGCAACAACCATCCCCAGGGAAACTAATTCTTGGGCACAATCGTGGCCGTTAGAGACGTGAATATTTAATTCAGAATCTCTCATAGCATTTAAAAATAAAGCGTGCGCTAATTTTCTCAGTCTAACTTTTCGTTTAGGCAATTCTTCAATCCATGCAAGAGTAAGATCAGCTGTGGCTTCGAAGATCTTATCAACTTTTCTAATTTGTCCCTTTGCCTGTTTGATTCTTGATGGCACAACAGACATAATAGTTTGCCCAATAGGGTGATGATAATAATTAGATACAAAATGTAATAACTTAAATAAAGTCTGATCAAAAACAATTTCTTCTTCAACAAAAATAATTTTTTTAAGCTTTTCCTTGGGCACATTCGTGACTGAAGATATACCACAAATAATACCAATTATTTGCCGCCTTCCAAAGGGCACTTTGACATATTGACCAATTACTATTATTTGATCATTAGGTAAATAATCAAATAATTGATCAATAGGAACATCAATTGCTACCTGTATAAATTTTTCATTAGCTGCCATATTAAATTTGCAGATATTTCCTTAAATAGAAACCAGAGGATAGGGTAAAATAACTTTTTTACTTATTATATTGTAACCTTGTGAAAGCTCACCTAACTGATTTACTTTTTAATGCCATCAGCCAGCTGACAGATGAGGTCAATCAAAGCCAAATTGTCATCGATAGGCCAAAACTTATTGAACATGGCGACTTCTCGACCAATATTGCATTGGTACTTTCAAAAATATTAAAAAAATCACCTCGAGATATTGCCCAATTAATTTTAGACCAGCTACCTAAAACAGATCATTTCGATAGAATTGAAATTGCTGGAGCAGGTTTTTTAAACTTTTTTCTCAGTGCCTTTTCGCATCAAACAGTTATTAACCAAGTTATTGAAGAAAAAGGTAGCTACGGGAGAAACCAAAAAGGAAAGAACCATAAAATTCAAGTTGAATTTGTATCTGCTAACCCAACCGGTCCGCTTCATGTGGGCCATGGACGAGGAGCAGCAATTGGTGATTCTATTGCACGGTTATTTGAATTTTCAGGCTGGGAAGTAACTCGAGAATTTTATTATAATGATGCTGGTGCACAAATTGATAATTTAACGCGTTCAGTCAAAGCCCATTGTCTTAATATTAAACCTGATCATAAGGATTTTCCAGTAGATGGTTATCGAGGTAGTTACATTGCAGATATTGCCAAAGACTATTTAGCTAAAACCTCCATACAGTGCGCGGGGGAAAAAATTCTGGCATCAGGCGATATTCATGATGAAGAATCAATACGGATTTTCAGTATTGCCTACTTACGAAATGAGCAAGATAAAGACCTAGATGCTTTTCAAACTACTTTTGATATTTATACTTTAGAATCTGACCTATACAAAAATCATCAGGTAGATTTTATTGTTGATACTTTAATCAAAGAAGGTCACACCTATGAGAAGGATGGTGCTTTATGGCTAAAAACAACTGAATTTGGCGACGATAAAGATCGTGTCATGAAAAAATCAGATGGGGACTTTACCTATTTTGTACCTGATGTAGCCTATCATTTTGATAAATGGTCACGTGGATTTGTTAGGGTTATTAATGAACAGGGTGCCGATCACCACAGCACTATTAGTCGAGTCCGCGCAGGGCTTCAAGGCCTCAATAAGAATATACCTAAGGGTTGGCCGGAATACGTTTTACATCAAATGATAACTGTAATGAAAAATGGGGCTGAAGTTAAAATTTCAAAAAGGGCTGGTAGCTACGTCACGCTCAAAGATTTAATAGACGAGGTTGGCTGTGATGCAACTCGCTATTTTTTAACTGCTCGACGTTCCGACTCGCAACTAATTTTTGATATTGATCTTGCAAAAAGTCAAAGCAATGATAATCCAGTGTACTACATTCAATATGCCCATGCTCGGATTCAAGGCGTATTAAATCAGTGGGGTGGGGATAGAAATAAACTTAGAATTAACTCTATTTATACTTTTGAATCTTTAGCAGAAAAAAAACTCATAAAACGATTAAGTGAGTTCCCTGAGGTGGTGGTGCAGGCTACCGAAGAATTAGCACCTCATCAAATCACAAACTTCTTAAAAGACTGTGCGGCCGAGCTGCATAGCTATTATAATGATAGCAAATTCTTAGTAGATGATGAATTAACTAAGCTAGCGAGGCTTGCCCTTATTTATGCCACACAATGTGTAATAAAAAATGGCTTAGAATTATTAGGTATTAGTGCGCCAAAAAAAATGTAAAGGAAAATTGAAAATGACTGACGATTACCGAACAAAGAAAGCAATAAACGCTGAAAGAACTCCTTTTACCAATGGTCTATTCTTTGGTATATTGCTCGGAATTTTAGTGTCGATAGCAGTTACGCTATTTATTACCAACGGTAAAAGTCCTTTTGTTTCGAAAGAAACAGAAGGGGCATGTATTGAAGTCAATTCATCAATGGGGCAAGAAGAAGTTATTAATATTGACGAAGATGCAACTTTTGACTTTTATGACACTCTTCCTAAGGAGTCGTCTGTTTATAGAGAAGAAAAGATAAAATCTAACCCTGACAAGGATCGGAATGTTGATTACTTTGTTCAAGTTGGAGCTTTTTCTGAAGAAAGCCCAGCAGATAATCTCAAGGCTAAACTAGCCCTAATGGGATTTGAGTCGGTGATTATGTCAGCCAAGATTGGTAACAATGTTTTTCATCGAGTTAGCGTGGGGCCTTATCAGAATTATAAAAAAGCTAAAGAGGTAAGCGAAAAATTAATTAAAGAAGGCTTTAAAGCGAACTTAACTAAACTTACTAGGCCTAAAATAAACTAACATAGGAGTATATTCATGAAAAAATTATTATTAGCATTTTTAGTGATCGTCGTCAATAATGTGGTTGCGATTGAGCCTAATCCGGGAGTCAATTTTAAAAATACCAATGAGATTATTGCTACTGAGTCTGGAAATAAAATTGAGGTCGTTGAATTATTCTGGTATGGCTGCATCCATTGCCATAATTTAGATCCCTATTTGGATAAATGGTCTGATAAATTAGCAAAAGATGTGGTGTTCAAAAGAATCCCTGCTATTCCAAGAAAAAATTGGGCTCCAGCAGCTAGAGCTTATTATGCACTCGAAACACTAGATTTAGATCATAAACTGCACGAGAAGCTATTTGAGGCAATTCATAAAGAAAAGACTTTAAATCCTGCTGATCCAGAAGCCCTTGTAAGATGGATTGCACTAAATGGAAAATTAGACCTGGCTGAGGTCGACTCAGCCTTTAATTCTTTTTCTATGAATGCTAAGTTATCACGCTCATTTAAGATGTTCAAAGCTGCCGGAGCCACAGGAGTTCCTAGCATTATTATTGATGGTCGTTATTTAACTTCTAGCACGATGGCAGGTGGAGAACAAAATACTATTGACCTGATGAATTACATAATCGACAATGTTCGAAAAGATAAAAAAAAACAATAAGCCTTTATGGCACTCAAAATTATAATAACAGGTGCCAGTTCTGGTATAGGTCATGCCCTAGCAAAAGAATATGACAAGCAAGGCGCTGTGATTGGTCTTCTTGCCAGACGTAAAGATACGCTGATTGAATTACAAAAAACCCTTTCCTGCAAATCTTTAATTTTCTCTGTAGATGTAACAGATCTTGCCCAATGCAGATGGGCTGCAGAGGAATTTATGGCGCTACATGGGACGCCTGATATTGTTATTGCTAATGCAGGAATTAGCTCAGGTACACTTACCGAAAATTTCTCTGACCTTGAAACATTTAAAAGAATTATCACTACCAATCTGATTGGCGTCACCCATACATTTTATCCATTTATTAAACCTTTTAAAAAAAGAGGATCCGGCCACTTTGTTGGAATATCAAGTGTCGCGGGTATCCGAGGTCTACCTGGAGCAGGCGCCTATAGTGCATCAAAGGCAGGCCTTACAAACTATCTAGAAAGCCTTCGCATTGAGCTTTCGAGCGCTAATATTGATGTTACAACAATTGCACCCGGCTATATTAAAAGCCCCATGACTGATCTAAACAATTTTTCGATGCCCTTTCTAATGCCTTCTGATAAAGGCGCTCAGGCCATGATTAAAGCTATTAAAAACAAGAAAAAATACGTTATTATTCCATGGCAAATGAATTTTATCGGGAAAATCATGCACCTCCTTCCAATCTTAATTTGGGATTGGCTAGCCAAGAAAGCTCCGCGCAAAAAAACTACTCCCCTATAAAAAATTCATCTCATTCATCACAATCATTTCTCGAATAATTGTTATAAATAATTTAGAATATCACCTTGAATAAGTCTCCCCCATTTCCTAATAAAGGTATAAATGATAGAACATCGTAAGCCCGAGAATAGTAGTGACTACATCGCAATTTTAATTACCAAATTTTTACGTTTTTTTGCAGACACCTTTTTTTCAAAACGTTACGGTCACCGCGCCGTAGTTCTAGAAACAGTTGCTGCAGTCCCCGGAATGGTAGCTGGTATGTGGATTCATTTAAAATGCCTTAGAAATATGCAGCATGATAGAGGCTGGATTAAAATTTTGCTGGACGAAGCAGAAAATGAGCGTATGCATTTGATGACTTTCATTGAAATTGCCAAACCCAACTGGTTTGAGCGTTTCTTAATTTTAATTGCTCAAGCAGTTTTCTGGCACTTTTACTTTATCATCTATATTTTTTTTCCTCGCACCGCACATCGTATTGTCGGTTATTTCGAAGAAGAAGCTGTTACAAGTTATACCTCGTATCTTGAGCAAGTTGAAAATAATCCTGCTCTAAATGTTGATGCACCACAAATTGCTATTGATTATTGGAAGCTCAAGAGTGACGCCAAACTAATCGATGTAATTAAAGTGGTTCGCGATGATGAAAAAGGACATGCTCTTGTTAATCATAATCTTGCAGATATACTCGATGAAGATAATAGAAAAAAATATGTTAAACAAATTGAATTAAAAAAAGAAGAACCAAAATTTAACCCTACACCTGAACAACCTAATACTTCCCGTTATCAACAATTTCATTTGGGTGACCTCATATTTTTTAATCGAATTGTCATGGCACCATTAACCCGAAACCGTGCAACAATTAAAGGAGTTCCCACGCCAATGATGACTTCATACTATGACCAGCGAGCCAGTGCCGGTCTTGTTATTGCTGAAGCAACTCAAATAAGCCAACAAGGCCAGGGTTATTTCTGTACGCCAGGTATTTATTCTGAAGCACAAACCGAAGGCTGGAAAAAAGTTGTCGATGTATTACATAGCCGTGGCGGTAAAATCTGCTTACAACTTTGGCATGTGGGTCGTATTTCACATAGTGAATTACAACCAAACCAAGGGCAACCGGTTGCCCCTTCTGCTATTCGAGCAAAAGCGCAAGTCTATATTTCCTCTGGATTAATTGATGTCTCAGAGCCACGCTCCTTAATGGCATATGAAATTCCTTTAATTGTTGAAGAATATAGACAGGCTGCTGTAAACGCTAAAAAAGCTGGCTTTGACATGGTAGAGATTCATGCGGCTAACGGTTATCTTATAGATCAATTCTTACGGGATAGCAGCAATGTTAGGGCTGACGACTATGGGGGTTCAATTCAAAATCGAACACGATTCTTATTAGAAATCGTGGATGCAGTTTCAACTATTTATCCGCCTAACCGCATTGGTTGTCGTATTGGGCCATCTTCAGAATTTAATGATATTCGGGATTCGGATCCTCAAACCTTATTTAATTATGTAGCCGAACAATTAGGACAAAAATGTTTGGGATATATACATGTTATTGAAGGTCAGACAGGTGGGGAAAGAAATAATGGGATATTTGACTACAACAAAATTTATCAAACCTTTAAAATGCATGGAGGCATTGCGAGCATGGCAAATAATGGATACGATAAACACTTAGCAGAAACTACCTCTGTAGACTTAGTAGCTTTTGGCGTCCCTTTTATTGCTAATCCGGATTTAGTGTATCGCCTAGAGCATGACTTACCACTGGCAGATGCAGACAAAACTACCTTTTATGGCGGTGCCGAAAAAGGCTATTCAGATTATGCATTTTATACAAAAGACTAGGGTAAACTAACTCGTATGCTAAGTATTAAAAATATATTAATGACATGTCTTTTAAGTTTGGGTCTTATTACCAACATATCAGCTAATCAGATAGGTGATATCGCACCTAATTTTATTGCCAAAACCACAAAGGGAAAAATAGATTTTCACAACTGGAGTAAAGAAAAATGGGTAGTATTATTTTCTCATCCAAGCGATTTTACACCAGTGTGTACCACTGAATTAGCGCAGGTAGCAAAACTTCAGCCTGAGTTTAAGAAAAGAAATGTCAAGGTCATAGCATTAAGTACTGATTCTTTAGAAGATCACAATGAGTGGATTCCAGACATCAATCGCTATAAAGATAAAATTAAAGAAAAAAGTACTTTAGATAAAATTATCAGTAATTTTAGTAAAAATACTGACGTTGATTTCCCATTAATTTCCGATGAAAACTTTGAAGTCGCTTCTCTTTATGGCATGTATCACCCAAATGCTGAGCCTAATACAGGCTCCTTTGGTAATCTGAGGAAAGCTACTATTCGCTCAGTATTCATTATTGATCCTAGCAAGAAAATCCAGACTATTTTAGTTTATCCAAAAAATATTGGGAGAAACTTTGACGAGATTATTCGGATTATTGATGCCTTACAGCTCTCTGCTAAGTATAAGATATCAACTCCTGCTAATTGGAAGATGGGAGATCCTGTAATCGTTTCAAATGATATTCCACTGGAGGAAATCCAAGAAAAATTTGATACTGATGAAGTGAAAATCTTTGAAGATTATCTAAAAATGGTTGATCAACCAGGTTTCTTTAGTGGCTCAAACTAAAGTATGGGCTTGGTCCAAAGAGAATTTTTAATTTGGTCTGACCTACTATGATTTATTAATCTTTACTAGCAACAGAATAAGGCTTGTCAATCACAATTGTAATCTCACCGACATCCACCGTCGGTGTAGCACATCCCATCAATGATAAGACCATCATCCAAAATATTTTAATGGACAAGTTCATAATTACGCTCTAACTTCTGATTGACTGATGTTTCCACTACACTCACTAAAACTAATAAGCCAATTAATAGAATAGCACCTTTAATTAAATTTTTGATCAGCATTGATGCCCCCTAATTAGATATATATAAATCAGCATCTTCTGGCTCACGCATCGCTAATGCTTGAATCATCAATTCTGCCTCATGAATCCCGTTTTTTGAAGCTTTATCAAGCCAATATGCCGACTGCCTTTTATCTTGTAACAACCATTTACTATCCTGATATAGAAGGCCTAAATGATATTGTGCTTGAGGTAGATCATGGCGTGCCGCCTCCTTAAAATACTCGAAAGCTTTTTCTTCATTGATGGGAGTGCCAAGCCCATAGTGATATAAAAATCCAAGATTTAAATATGCTTCTGGAATGTTGGCGTCTTTCGCTTTAATATAATGACTAAGTGCGGCTACATAATTTTGGTTAGTGCCTCTGCCATAATGATTCATAAGACCTAGATTGAATTCTGCTTCCGAAAATCCTGCATTTGCAGCTTTTTGATACCAATTATATGCAGCAAAATGGTCCTGGAAGTAACTTGGACCATAGTGAAGCATCTGAGCAAGATTAAGTTGCGCCTCAGCCAAACCCTGGACAGCGGCCAATTGATAATTCTCCATGGCTCCATCAAAATCATAAGTGATTCCCTCTCCTAAAAGTAATAATTTAGCTAAATTAAACTGAGCTTCTTTCATATTATTTGCTGCAGCTTTTTCATACCAATTTACAGCTTTTTTCAAATTCTTCGTTGTACCCAGTCCGTAATGATGCATTTGAGCTAAATTAAACTGGGATTCTTTAACTCCGGCTAAATTTACTTCACATTTATGGATATTTATTCCAGTTTTTTCTTGTGCAGACTTACTAAACCATTCATACGCGACAGACATATTCTTAGGTCGGCCCAAACCATATCTATTCATAAGTCCCAAATTGAATTCGGCCTCTGGGCTATTATGTTTAGCAGCCTTTTTATAATGAACATATGCTCCTGATAAATCTTTGGCCTTGCCCTGTCCATAGTGGTTAATTAAGCCTAGCTTAAAATGAGCTTGCGTTAGACCATTATTTGCTGCTCTTTGAAAAAGATCTAAAGCACGAGAATAATCTTTAGTAAGGATATTGCCCTGATGATAATTCTGCGCAAACTGGTATTGTGCTTTAGCAACCTTATCGATAGATGGGGGCTGCCCAAAGCCCACAAACTCGCCCTTAGAATACCAAGTTTGCCAAAAGCTTTGTTGGTTACACGCGGCTTCTGCATGACTAAGAGATGAAACTAATAATAGTTGTGAAAGTGCTATCGTGATTCTTTTAAATTTCATGATTTAACCTCTAATTTAATGTTGTCAACAGGTAGACGACATTTTTTATTAAAGGTCAGGGTCTAAATTAATTATCTTGCAAGTTGTTTATTAACTAAATAATTCATATTAAATTGTGCTTGTGTATTGCCTAATGCAGCAGATTTTTTATACCACTCCATGGCATTTTCATAATTTTGATTTACATTAATGCCTTGCTCATACATGAGCCC
>Ga0307998_1001152_pt1 | contig 14390 bp, 12 predicted proteins | sample Davwhametageno37_FD_203147 | JGI IMG/M metagenome (GOLD analysis project Ga0307998, IMG submission 203147) | Marine microbial communities from Davis Island wharf, Antarctic Ocean - #37 | ecosystem: Environmental > Aquatic > Marine > Unclassified | place: Antarctic Ocean: Davis Island wharf... | reverse complement strand
GAGAATGAAATGCTGCCGTCATTCTATCAAAGTATGCGTAAAAAAAGCATGGATATGATTCCATATGTGTATAATTATAAATCGTCTCCAGATGAAGGAATAAAGTCTTTCTTAGAAACGCCAAGATATTCTTCTGGATACGCTTCTTTATTCGACTGTTTTAGTTTTATAACTGAAGCGCACGTGTACAAATCTTTTAAGCAGAGAGTGCAGCACACTTTGGGGTTTTTAGAAACAGTGGTGTCCTATTCTGCAGAAAACTCGACGACTATCCGGCGCAAGCGTAACTTGGCAAAACAGCTAACTAAAACTCAAAACCAATTTACCATTCAGTGGGAGTTGGATACTACCAAATTTGAGAATATATCATTTAATGGATACAGTCCTGAGGTTCGTAAAAGTGAGTTAACGGGGCAAGAAATGATGTTTTACAATCGAGATAAGCCGTTTACTAAAACCATTGAATACTACAATTCATTTAAGCCTAAAGTAAAAGTTGTGAAACCAAAATACTATGTTGTTCCTCAGGCATACGATCAAGTGGTAGATCGGTTAAAGTTGAATAAGGTCAAGTTGAGGCAGCTTGGACAAGATTCTATTATAGAAGCACAGGTGTATTACATTGAAGATTTTAAGTCACCTAAAACACCTTACGAAGCACATTTTCTACACTCCGATGTTGAGGTGCTTAAAAAGAAAGAGCAAATCCAGCTGTATGAAGGTGATTATTTAATACAAGTAAATCAAGAGGAGAACCGCTACATAGTTGAAACGTTGGAGCCTCAATCTGTAGATGGCTTTTTTGCTTGGAACTTCTTCGAAGGAATTCTGCAACAAAAAGAGTGGTTTTCGGAGTATGCTTTTGAACCGAAGGCACTCCAATTCTTGAGAGAGAATCCTGAGGCTAAAGAAGAATATGAGAAGAAAAAGGAAGAAGATGAGAGTTTTGCTAAAGATTCTTGGGCGCAGTTGTATTACATTTATAAAAAATCACCGCATTACGAAACGACAGTGAATCGTTTTCCGGTATACAGAATTGAATGAAAGAAAAGAAAAACGTTAAAATAAACGAGAAGTTAGTTAGTCGTTTTATAACTGAGCGTAGTTATCCTATAGACAGGTTGTTGAGGCCGGTTGATAACTTGCTGCGCAATAAGCCGGTATCCGGTATTCTTTTGTTTTTAGCAGTAATAATTGCTATGGTATGGGTTAATTCTCCTTGGAAAGAGGCGTACCACCAACTGTGGGAGACTTCATTTTCAATTGGTTTCGGAACTGATTACATGATTAGTAAGAACCTACATCACTGGATTAACGATGGGTTAATGGCCGTTTTTTTCTTTCTAGTTGGCCTAGAAATTAAGCGCGAAGTGATGGCAGGTGATTTGTCAACATGGAAAAAGGCGTCGCTACCGGCAGCAGCAGCCCTAGGAGGGATGATTGTTCCCGCTATCATTTACAGTATCTTCAATTGGGGAACACCAACCGAAGGTGGATGGGGAGTTCCAATGGCAACTGACATTGCTTTTACTTTAGGTATTTTATCTCTTTTAGGAAGTCGAGTTCCGTTAAGTCTAAAACTATTTCTTACCGCATTGGCAATTGTCGATGATTTAGGGGCTGTCTTGGTAATTGCTTTTTTCTACACTGACAATCTGTTGCTTCTTTATTTGGAATATGGAGCGGTGTTTTTAGCTTTTCTATTGTTATTGAATTATTTGGGTGTCAGAAAAACTAGGATATATGCTATTGTTGGAATTTGCGGATTGTGGTATGCCTTTTTGCTTTCAGGAGTTCATGCAACAATAGCGGGTGTATTGTTGGCATTTACTATTCCGGCCAAAACTAGAATTAACAAGCGTGGATTTATTAGCCATGTAAAATCGCTGTTAGATAAGCTTCAACGAACAAAATCAATTGATGGGCAATACCTTAGTGACGAACAGCACGAAATTATCGAAGACATAAAAGAGGAGCAAGAAAAAATTGAAACACCTTTACAAAAGTTAGAATATAACTTGAACCCTCTTGTTTCCTTCTTTATCTTGCCATTATTTGCTTTGGCTAATGCAGGAATAGAGATTCAGCCGGAATCGTGGAGTGGATTGTTAGAGCCTGTTTCTATCGGAATTGTTGCTGGTTTAATAGGAGGTAAATGCATTGGGATTTTAAGCTTTTCCGCGCTTTTTGTAAAGTTAGGAATATCCGAATTGCCTGAAAACACGAACTGGGGAACCATGACTGGAGCATCGATTATGGCTGGTATAGGTTTTACGATGTCCATCTTTATATCTGAACTGGCATTTGAAGATCCCGCTGTTAAGGCGCAAGCAAAATTGGCAATACTAATTGCGTCTACAATAGCCGGAATTGTTGGAATGTTAGTGATTAAAGCTTTTCTTGGGAAGAAGGGGGACGTTTAGATATTTTGATACGTTTGAGAAGCCGAGAAATCCTTTCTCTGATTGTAAATTCATTATCCTTTGAGGATTGTGAGCTTATTTACCAATTGACTATTGGAAATTTTCGTTTCTCATTTACATTCCACAATCCAATTTGCAAACCTCTTAGCTCTGTGGTTTTATTAATTAGCCCTAATTGTAGACCATTAACTTTTCCTGCTTCGTTAATTAGCCCAATTTCTGTTCCGTTTACAATTAAATTCTGATTTTGAATTAAGTTAAGTGCAACCCCATTTAAACTTCTACCGCTTCCAAAGAATGGCGACACAACCAGTACATTTACCTTTGTGTCAAAAGCTCTGAGGGTAGAAAAGATAATGCCGTTATGAACGGCTCTTAAATTATCGTGTTTTTTCAAAGAATCTAAAGCTTCAGGAGTTTCAATGTCCTCTTTCATGTACTGGAAGGTATTTTATGAACCAAACATCCATAGCGCACCTTGACCGATTAGTTGCATATTAATTCCGTGAGACTTCTTTTAATAGGGCATCCCGCAACAAACTTTAGAACCCAATGGACCTATTGAAATTTCATAGCTATTGGGCGCTGCGGAAAGGAGTAAAATCACACCATATCGTTTTTGCTTCACTGATTCTCGAATAGTTTCTTGAGCAGAAAGTGCACTAGACTTAAAAGATAAAAAAGGAACAGGGCGCTTATCTTCAAGTCACTAAAGAAGTATATGTTAGAGTAGCCTAATTCTAATTATTGTTACTATGAAAACTGAAAGGATTTACTCTTAACAGTTAGAAGTATTTAGATTATTGGCGTATAGCTTTTAGCCGATCTTCAAATAGGCAGCTAAGCCATGCATTCCTCCTTCGCGTCCAAAACCACTTTCTTTAAATCCTCCAAAGGGAGAAGTTGGGTCAAACTTATTGAATGTATTGGCCCATATAACACCGGCCTTTAGTTGAGCCGCCATGTTAAACGCCTTTGAACCTTTATCTGTCCAAACGCCCGCAGAAAGTCCATAAGGTGTATTGTTTGCTTTCTCAATGGCTTCATCAACCGTTCGGAAAGTTTGAATAGCGAGCACTGGGCCAAATATCTCTTCTTGGGCAAGTCTACTACTTTGCGCAACATCTAAAAATAGGGTAGGTGCGCAGAAATATCCTTTTTTAGGAATAGCAACGTTTGCTTGAAATTTTTCAAACCCTTCTTGCTCTCCAAGCTTAATGTAATCGGTAATGGTTTTTAATTGCTCCTTTGAGTTAATGGCACCTATGTCAGTGTTTTTATCCATTGGGTCACCTAATATCAATGTTTCCAACCTGATTTTTAATTTCTGTATTACTTCGTCTTTAACGGACTCCTGCACAAAAAGCCTAGAGCCTGCGCAACAAACATGACCTTGATTAAAGAAAATGCCATTAATTACTCCTTCAACTGCTTGGTCAATTGGGGCGTCTTCAAATATTATGTTGGCCGCTTTGCCACCTAATTCAAGTGTTGTTTTCTTCCCAGTTCCCGCTATAGATTTTTGAATCGATTTACCTACTTGGGTAGAACCGGTAAACGCAATTTTATTAACGTCTTTATGGTTCACAATTGCAGCTCCGGTTTTTCCAGCACCGGTAACTATGTTTACCACTCCATCAGGTAAACCAGCGTCTTTTATCAATTCTGCGAGTTTCATTGCTGTTACAGAAGTTGTTTCTGCAGGTTTAAGAACCACGCAATTTCCACAAGCTAAAGCAGGAGCAATTTTCCAAGCTGCCATAAGTAGCGGAAAGTTCCAGGGTATGATTTGACCAGCAACACCTAAAGGCTCAACTTTTCGATTTGGAAACGCATATTCTAGCTTATCAGCCCAACCCGCATAATAGAAGAAGTGTGCTGCTGCCAAAGGAATATCAATATCTCTTGATTCTCGGATTGGTTTTCCGCCGTCAATAGACTCAATTACTGAAAACTCTCGTGCTCTTTCTTGGATTAATCGAGCAATTCTAAACAAGTACTTACCTCTCTCTTTTCCTCCAATTTTAGTCCAGGCCGGAAAAGCCTTTCTTGCAGCGTTAACGGCCGCATCAACGTCTTTTTCATTAGCTTCGGCAATTTCACAAACTACCGCTTCGGTTGCAGGATTAATGCTATTGAAGTATTTCTTGGAATTTGGTTGAACGAACTTTCCTCCAATGAAAAGATCATATCTCGCTTTGATTTCGACATGATCCGAACTCTCTGGAGCAGGAGCATACTGCCAATCGGTATCAAATTTTAATGAAAATGCGTTTTCTTTTGCCATAATAAATTCAATGTTCAATTCTTGAGGTTTTAATTTTTAATCAGGATTCTTAATTAAAGATTAAAAACTAATCGATTAATAATTTAAGTTTAGTCCTTCGAAAAATAGTCCCCTGACTGATAAATCCCGGTTGCTTGTTTTTTCAATTGGAGTAAGATATCATTGGTCAATCGACTAGCTCCAAACCGAAACCACTCGTTTGTTAACCAATCGTTTCCTAGGGTTTCTCTTAACATAACTAAAAATTGTAATGCTGTTTTGGAATCGGAAATCCCTCCTGCAGGTTTCATTCCAACCATTTTCCCTGTTTTCAGGTAATGGTCTTTTATGGCTTCTAACATTAGAAGAGTTACCGGCATAGTTGCAGCGGGCGAAATTTTTCCTGTCGAAGTTTTAATAAAATCAGCTCCGGCATGAATGGCAATATCACTCGCTCTGCGGACATTGTCAGCCGCACCTAATTCCCCTGTTTCTAAAATTACCTTAAGTCTGGACGTGCCACAAGCTTCTTTTATAGTCGCAATCTCATCGTATACAAATTGGTATTCTCCTTGGTGAAACTTTCCCCTAGAAATTACCATGTCAATCTCATCAGCACCGGCATCAACCGCTATCTTTACATCTTCCAATTTGACGGTCAAGTTACTATTTCCGCTTGGAAAAGCAGTAGCCACAGAGGCAACTTTAACACCTGACGCACCGAGCGTTTTTTTAGCGATGGCTACATAATTCGGATAAACACAAATTGCTGCGACTGTTGGTACATCCAAACTATCGTCAGGGTGCATGGCCTTGTAGCATAACTGTTTTACCTTTCCTTCCGTATCTTTCCCCTCTAAGGTAGTAAGATCAATCATGCTAAGCGCCATTTTTAATCCTTGAATTTTAGCGTCTTTTTTGATGCTTCTAGTCTTAAATCTAGCAGCTCTTTCTACCAAGCCTACTTGGTCAATTTTGGGTGATTTTGTAAAATCCAATATCTCCGTTTTAATGTTGAACAATCAAAGATAAGAGAAATGTAAAGACTGTTCAATTACAAGTTTTCTTTCTTTTAATTTGTTGGAGGATTGTCTAGTTTTGTTTGTTAATGAAAGACGAAGGAAATAACATCTTTTCTGTTTTCGACGAGATTCTTACAAAAAAGGATAAAGAGTTGAAGTTAAATCAAAAAGCGAAAGTTTTATGGCTTACCGGCTTGAGCGGTTCTGGAAAAACTACCATTGCAAAAGTGGTGGAAAAAGAGTTGCATGAAAAGGGCTTTTTAACGCAGTTGTTAGATGGCGATAACATTAGAGCTGGCATCAACAATAATTTGGGATTTAGCGATACAGATCGAAAAGAAAATATTCGCAGAATTGCAGAGGTCTCAAAATTATTTTTAAACTGCGGAGTCATTACTATTAATTGTTTCGTCAGTCCTACAAAAGAAATTAGAGAACAAGCTAGAAAAATTATCGGGGAAGATAATTTTGTCGAAGTATTTGTAGATACTCCACTCTCTATTTGTGAATCTAGAGATACAAAAGGATTGTATGCCAAGGCTAGGAAAGGTGAGATAAAGGATTTTACAGGAATCTCGGCACCATTTGAAATGCCTGCATCAGCCGCTATTATATTAAAAACAGAAAATAAAACGATTGAAGAATCCGCAAGTGAGCTTGTTGATTACATTCTTCCGCTAATAAAATAACATGAAGAGTTATAATTTAAATCATCTAAAGGAATTAGAGTCTGAAGCTATGTTCGTTGTTCGCGAAGTAGCTGCTCAATTCGAGAATCCTGTATTACTTTTTTCGGGAGGTAAGGATTCTATAGTCTGTGCGCACATCGCAAGAAAAGCGTTTTATCCTGCAAAGGTTCCATTTCCATTAATGCATGTCGATACTGGGCATAACTTTCCTGAAACGATGGAGTTTAGAGATAAGTATGTAAAAGAACTCGGAGCTAACTTAATAGTAGCTTCTGTTCAGGATTGCATTGATAGTGGATTGGCAGTTGAAGAAAAAGGATTCAACGCAAGTAGAAACGGGATTCAGACGGTAGCTCTTTTAAAAGGAATTGAAGAAAATAAATTCGATGCTGCAATGGGTGGAGCTAGAAGAGATGAAGAAAAAGCACGAGCCAAGGAAAGGTTTTTTTCGCACAGAGATGAGTTTGGTCAATGGGATCCAAAAAATCAGAGAGCTGAGCTTTGGAATATTTTTAATGGCATGAAAAATTTTGGGGAAAACTTTAGAGTATTCCCAATATCGAATTGGACAGAAATGGATGTTTGGCAGTACATCTTGGCAGAAGAAATCGAGTTGCCATCACTTTACTTTTCTCATCAAAGAGATTGCTTCATGAGAGATGGAGTGGTAATGTTTGCATCGGACGTAATAGAAAGAAGACCCGAAGAGAAAGTGGAAAAAATGACTGTTCGATTTAGAACAATTGGCGATATGACTTGCACTGGTGCCGTCTTTTCTGATGCTGATGATTTAGAAAAAATCATTGAAGAGGTCGCTTCGACAAGGACTACAGAGCGTGGGACAAGATCGGACGACAAGCGATCTGAGGCAGCTATGGAAGATAGAAAAAAACAAGGATACTTTTAAGTAATTGTCAATTGACAATTGATAATAACAATTATAGAAAGATGAGTGATTATTTAGATATGGAGTTGTTGAGGTTTTCAACGGCAGGTAGTGTTGACGATGGGAAGAGTACCTTGATTGGTAGAATGCTTTACGATAGTAAATCAATATTCGAAGATCAGTACGAGGCAATTGAAGCAAGTAGTAAGAAGAAGGGAGAAGAGCATGTTAACTTAGCACTTTTAACAGATGGCTTACGTTCTGAAAGAGAGCAAGGGATAACGATTGATGTAGCATACCGATATTTTGCAACGCCAAAGCGGAAGTTCATTATTGCAGATACACCTGGGCATATTCAGTATACCCGAAATATGGTTACCGGTTCTTCAACTTCGAATTTATCAATTATATTAATTGATGCTCGAAAAGGAATCATTGAACAAACATACCGACATACATTTATAGCTTCTTTATTAGGGATACCGCATGTTGTATTTTGTGTAAACAAAATGGACTTAGTTGACTATAGTGAAGAAACTTTTCACAAAATTAAAAAAGACACAGAAGCATTCGTTTCAAAACTTGGAATTAAAGACATCACCTTTATTCCAATTTCAGCTTTGAAGGGGGACAATGTGGTTAATAAATCTGAGAAGATGGACTGGTACCGAGGTGGAACGCTTTTGTACTTTTTAGAAAATGTGCACATTGGTTCTGATTACAATCACATTGATTGTAGATTCCCTGTCCAGTATGTAATTAGACCACAGTCCGACGAATTTCACGATTACAGAGGTTATGCAGGTAGAATTGCAGGAGGTGTTTTCAAACCGGGAGATAAGGTAGTTGCATTGCCATCTGGCTTTAGCTCAACTATCAAATCCATCGATACATTTAACGGACCTATAGACGAGGCTTTTGCGCCAATGTCAGTTACTTTAACCTTAGAAGATGAGATAGATATTAGTCGCGGAGATATGATTGTTCGCGACAATAATCGACCTAATGTTACTCAAGACATCGACATTATGGTGTGTTGGTTGAGCGAGAAACCCTTGCAACTAAATGGGAAATACGCTGTAAAGCACACGAGTGCAGATGCGCGTTGTGTTGTGAAAGAAATTAAGTACAAGGTAGACATCAATACCCTTCACAGAATGGAGGACGACAAGGAAATTAAAATGAATGATATTGGTCGAATTTCTATTCGTACAACAAAGCCTTTGTTTATTGATGAATATAATAGAAATAGAAATACAGGTAGCTTAATTTTGATTGACGAGGCTACTAACGACACGGTAGGGGCGGGAATGATTTTGTAAAGACATCATTCCTTCTGCAATGGCTTTATTTGATGACCTTGTTTAGCTTTCTCATGATAAGCTTAAAATCGTAAACTTTCATCTCGTCTATGCGGAATACCTCATACGCGATGTTATTTTGCATATCGTAGATAAAATATTCGAAAACAATTAATTCTAGAGGTTGCTGTTTTAAATGCTTGTACGTATATACACTACTTTGAAGCACATATTTATAACCTGCTTTAGCAAGAGATAAGTAAGTAGAAGGAGTAGTTATAGCATATTCAAATGGATACTCTAGAGCTGCATCCTTTAGTTTTAGATTTGACTGTTGAATAATCTGGTTATGATTTTTTTGTTTTCTTAAAATGTATTTAGAAGACTTTGTCTTTTTCTCAAAGATGCTTAATTCGATGGGTTCGTGCTCCAATAAAATTATTTTCTCTCTATCTAAATCTTCGGGAAGACCTTTCTTAAATGTTGGTTCTTGTGCAGTTAAAAAAAGCGGGAAAATTAGTAGTATTAAAAGTGATTGTTTCATGTATTAATTTTTGCAAAATTAAATTAAAATATTTTTAATTAGGATTTCAGTTATTCATCTGAGAAATCTTGTAACACTTTTCGGTAAGCATTAAAGAGCTTCGATTTTGATACAAATCCGATATACTTTCCATTATCAATCACTGGTAAATTCCATGCTCCGGACTGATTAAATTTAGTCATAACCAAATCCATATGATCTTTAGATGAGATGGAAGCAGGGAAATCACGCATAATTTCATTTACAAATATTTCATCGTATTTCTCCGGTTGAAACATAATTTCCCTGATGTCATCCAAAAATACAATTCCTTCTAAGCCTCCATTTTGGTTGACCACAGGAAAAATATTTCTTTTTGATTTTGAAACGGTTTTAACAAGCATTCTCAAACTATCTTGGGGAGAAATCATACTGAAATCGTTCTCAACTTCAGCTTGTAAATTCATTAAAGTAAGGACAGCCTTGTCCTTATCGTGAGTAATTAATTCGCCTCGTTTGGCTAACTGCATGGTGTAAAGTGAATGAGGATTGAAGTATTTGGAGGTTAAAAAAGAAATGGCTGCGGTCAGCATTAGTGGAATTACTAAGTCATAGCCTCCTGTTATTTCTGCAATTAAAAACAGCCCTGTTAGAGGGGCATGTAAAATTCCTGCCACTACGCCACCCATTCCAACTAAAGCAAAATTCTTCTCCGATAAGTTGAACCATCCTAAGCTGTTCAATAATTTTGCGAAAGAGAACCCAAAAACGGAACCCATAAACAAGGAAGGGGCGAACGTGCCACCAATTCCTCCGGCTCCTAATGTAACTGCTGTCGCAACTGCTTTTAGAAAAACGATGGTAAAAAGGAAAGCAATGAGTACCCAAAGCTGTGACTTCCATTGGTAAAAGAAACTGCCTTCCAGTAAGGCATATTCATCGCCTTTAAGGAGACTTGTTATCGCACCAAACCCTTCTCCATATAGAGGAGGAAATAAGAAAAGTAGCAAACCTAGGACTGATGATCCAACGACAATCTTTTTAGTTTGTGAGCCAAATTTTCCAAATACACTTTCAATCGACCAATACGTTTTACAAAAATAAACTGAGAGCAATCCTGTAAAAACGCCCAGTAGTCCGTAAAATGGCAAATCTCCGAATGAAAACATTTCGGTTAATTCAATATCAAACAGCACTTCGTTACCTAACAAAAAAGTTGAGGTCAAAGTAGCTGAAACGGAAGCCAGAAGTAACGGAATCAAAGAGCCGGCTGTTAAGTCTAACATAATTACTTCCAAAGCAAAAACAATCGCCGCTATGGGTGCATGAAAAATACCTGACATTGCTGATGCAGCGCCACAGCCTAAAAGCAATGTGGTGGCTTTGTAATTCATTCTGCCTAAGCGAGCATAATTCGACCCAATGGCGCTGCTAGCGCCAACTGTTGGTCCCTCTAGCCCTACAGATCCTCCAAAACCTACGGTAATCATACTCGTTAAAATGGGTGCATAGATTGCAGAAAAAGATAAATTAGAGTTCTTTTTAGAAATAGCATAAAGTGTAGTAGGAATGCCATGACCAACTCGTTGTTTAATTAAATATTTAACTATTAATACGGTAATTATAATCCCGATTGCAGGGTAAATGAGATACAAATAATTTTCGTAGGAATTAAGTTTATCGGGTTCTAGAAGTGATTGGATAAAATGAACCGCCTTTTTTAGTGCAACAGCAAGTAATCCCGAAGAAACCCCCATTAAAATACTTAGTAACAAGATAAACTGTTTGTTATTTAGGTGTTTATGTCGCCAAATTAAGAAGCTTCTGTGCCACATTTTAGCGCGGATTGGCAAAGAGTGATAAAAGCGGACGATGGAATAAATCAAACTTTTCATCTTAATCGTTGTGACCAATATTTACGTCACTACTTTTTAAATGTAGATCCCTCTGTGGAAAAGGAATAGATACCCTGTTTTCTCTGAATTTCTTATCAATGGCAAACCGAATTCTGCTTTTTACAAATTCTATTCGCCACACCTCTTCTGACCAAAAATGTATTTCAAAGTCCAAAGAAGAGTTTCCAAAGTCTAGAAAACGGACAAAAGGGCTAATCTTTATATTTACTGCTTCGTCAGCTAGCGCTACTTCCGTCAATATTTTTTCTACCAACGTGGTGTCTGATCCGTATGCAACTCCAACACTTACATGAAACCTTGTAAGTACATTACCATTTGTCCAATTAATAACCCTGTTGTTTGTGAGTTGGGAGTTAGGTACAAAAATTACAATGCCATCCCTTGTTCGCACTTTTGACGTTCTTAACTTTATTTCTCTGACCTTGCCCAGTATCCCATTTTCAAATTCGATGACGTCTCCGATCACCATATCACCTTCAAATAATAAAATGAGTCCAGAAATAAAATCTTTAAAAGCATCCTGCAATCCAAATCCTAAACCTATGAATAGGGCGGAAGATCCAAAAAGTATGGGAGTTATGTCAAATCCAATACTTCTAATCGACAGCAAAACAGCTAGTAAAAAGATAATATACTTTCCAATTTGTAGGAGAGCTAAGGCTTTGCCGTCGGAGGGGTCTTCGTGTCGAGTAATTCTTTGTTTTAGATACTTTGCTAAGTTGGACGTGATGAATTTGGCAATTACAAGTATTACTAAAACTACAATAACATTGTAAATAGAAAGATGATATTCTCCAAGTTCTAGAATGTGGTATTCCAGTATTTCTTGAACACTTTTCCAAATACCTTTTGCTTCCTCTTCAATCATTAGTGTAAGATTATTCTACCAAGTTCGTGAGCTAACTTTTTTTTGGCCTCCATTAATTTCATAATGTCAATCAAGATTACGCCATAATCTGCATCTTTTACTTTTAATTGCTGTTGTTTTTCATTAATTAGTTGTTCAACTTTATTGAGTCTCCAGGAGCAAATTCCTTTATGGATTTTTTTTGGCAGTATTAAATCTTCAGTCATTGTTGAGATCTTGTGCTTTTCTGCCCAGTTTAAACTCAAGGTATACTTTTCCATTAGACACTCAATAGTGAAGCTGCTAATTTCCTTATCTTCATTGGTAACCAAATGTTTTTCTTCGACTTGTGTTTCTTTCTCTGACGCTACCCTGTAAAGACTGTACACCTTGTTAAAGACAGGGTTATCAAATTTCAATTCATCTTTTTCAATTTCGTAAACTAAATATTCAGCAACTGTGGCTTTTATGAACTCTTGTTCTTCTTTTGCGGCATCAGGATTGGTGGGAATATCTATCTCTATCGTACCGTATTTGACAAACGTTCGAATGATGTCTTTTTCTTGTTCAGCAATAACATTAACTACCCCTTTCCTTTCTCCCTCGTCGGGCAGACCTATTTCATGAAAAAAGTCTGGTGGTGGTCCTTCGTCTCTTCCTTGTTCTCGGTCCTGTTGTTGAATTTTTTTGGTGAGCTTATTCCTGCGCACTTTATTTAGTTCGCTGAGCAAAGCTTGTTCGCCTATATCCATTAGATTGCTGCACTCTTGCAAGTAAACTGAGCGTGCAATCGGATCAGGAATAAGAGCGATGCTGCTAACAATCTCTTTTATCAGACCTGCTCGCTTTATCGGGTCGTCTCCCGTTTCCTCCAACAGTAGGTTGGTTTTAAAGCGAATAAAGTCGAACGATTTCTTATCTAGAAATTCTTTTATCTCATCTGTGCTGTGACCTTTAGCATAAGAATCTGGATCCTCTTCGTCGGGGAAAGCTAAAACACGAACGTTCAAGCCTTCTTCTAAGATCATATCTATTCCACGAAAGGCTGCCTTTATCCCTGCTGTATCGCCATCAAAGAGAATGGTAATGTTTTGAGTGTAGCGTTTGATTAAACGGATTTGATCAGTGGTTAGAGAAGTTCCAGAACTTGAAACAACATTCTCAATACCGTTTTGATGCATGGAAATCACATCGGTGTAGCCTTCTACAAGAAAGCATCTGTCCAGGGAAATAATAGATTTTTTCGCCAAATTCAATCCATAAAGAACTCTACTCTTGTGGTAAATATCAGACTCGGGAGAGTTAAGATACTTTGCTACGTTTTTGTCAGCCTTAAGTGTTCGTCCACCAAACCCAATAACTCGACCTGAAATGTTTTGAATTGGGAACATCACTCGGCCTTTAAATCGGTCGAATTTTTTGTCCTCTTTTACAATGGTTAAGCCGGTTTTACCAAGAAAGTCTAGGTTGTAGCCATTCTCTAATGCAGCATCTGTAAAGTTGGTCCATTCATCATGGCTATATCCTAATTTAAATTTTTCAATGGTCTCGTCTTTGAAACCACGTTCTTTAAAGTAGCTCAGTCCAATGGCACGACCATTGTCTGAATTTAGTAGTTGATCGTGAAAATAATTGGAGGCAAAGTCAGTAACGATAAATAAACTTTCTTTCGCATTGGCTTCAAGAACTTGCTCTGGTGTTTGTTCTTCTTCTTCAATCTCAATGTTGTACTTATTGGCTAAAAACTTTAGTGCTTCAGGGTAGGAGTACTGCTCATGTGCCATTACAAAGTTCACTGAACCTCCGGCTTCTCCACAACCAAAACATTTATAGATGCCTTTGGCAGGAGAAACGGTAAAAGAGGGTGATTTCTCGTTGTGAAATGGACATAGTCCTAGCATGTTAGCGCCTCTTTTCTTGAGATTCACCCATTCTCCAACTACCTCGTCGATGCGGGCAGTTTCAATAATTTGGCTGACGGTTTCTTTTGGTATCACTTCCGCTACTTTTTCACAGGTTTTAACTCAAGTTTTACTGAGTCTTCGGCAGTAAGCATTTGGTCTAAATCTAATGTCCTGTTCAACGACCCGTTAGGATTCCAAAGCTTCCAAATACCAATTTTTAGATCCTTTTTGTAGTTTCCTTCCATCTGTTTTTTACCGTCTTCATAGTAAATTGATGAGAAACCTTTTCTCTCACCGTACCAATATTTCCCTTCACTCCATAAAAAACCATTGTCGAAGTAGTACTTCCAAATACCATGTCGCTTGCCATTAACTGTTTCTCCTTCTAGTTTCTTTTTACCATTTGGGTAGTGTTCTAAAACTTGGGCCACGTCCCTCTCAAAAACTTCACTCTTTGGGTCGGGCTTATCATTTGTACACGCAAACAAAACAACCGAAATCAACAGGATTAATATTCTTTTCATCATTTTACTTTGTTCGTTCTGTGGTGTATAAAACTAAATTTTTTAAAGAATTCTTTGCTTCACCGGCCGGAAAATCTGCTAAGATTTCT
>Ga0307998_1001151_pt1 | contig 14403 bp, 11 predicted proteins | sample Davwhametageno37_FD_203147 | JGI IMG/M metagenome (GOLD analysis project Ga0307998, IMG submission 203147) | Marine microbial communities from Davis Island wharf, Antarctic Ocean - #37 | ecosystem: Environmental > Aquatic > Marine > Unclassified | place: Antarctic Ocean: Davis Island wharf... | reverse complement strand
TCCCTGTATTTGAAAAACCGTTTTCAAAACTTTTTCTAGAATCTTGTAAAACATCTTCCGAAACAGACCCTATGTTGAAATATAATTGTCCCCCTTTATGGTTTATGTTTCCATCTTGTTCATTAAATGGATCCATGATCCAAAATTGAATGAACTCAACATTTGAAGCCTCAAAATCACTTGAGGTAATTTCTCGCATAATTCCTCCCCATCTTGTCTCGGGAGAGTTTAAAAGTCCTTGGTTATTAATCCCATCTGAAAATGCACCTGCGCCTAAGTCGTAATTATAAGGCCCTCTTTCTGTCGGATAAAAAGCCAAATCTAAAGTTGGCAAATTATTAATCAACCCTGGCTCCGGATCTTTATTTGGGAACACCTCTGTTTCTAATATTTCTCTTGAAAGGTTGTTAGATTGGCTTTCAGAATCTTGTATGTGTCCCGGTGTCCTGGAATCGTTTCTAAAAAACAATGGATCAATTGTATACCAAGCTAATTTAGCACGGTTATAACCGTAAGCGGTATTGTTAATTAAACTTCCTTCTTTAAATAAATCCTCTTGTCCTTGAGGAGTGCTGGCTAAAGACCATGCGTTAGCAGCTCTGACATCCAAAACAGTTTGACTTCCTTCAAAATCGTCGATATAAGCAATACCGTCTTTGGTAATCGCTTTTGAGTTCCCCGGAAATAAACGTGCAACTTCTCCTGCAATTGTAAAAGTTGATTTTTCTTTTGTGCTAAAGAAAGGCAACATGTCTGCCAGTTTAGTAAGGATAGGAGCTTCTGATGTATACGCACCATCTAGCCCAACTATCGTATTCGAAATAGGCTCATCTCCAATATTAATTTTCCTTGTTAAAGGCCTTTCTGTTAAGTTTAATATTGTTCCTCCAATGTTAATGTCTTCAGAGATTCTATAATCAAACCGAGAGCCAATTAGCGTCTTTGTTTGCACATTGAACAAAGAGTTACTTCCCAATGAAACTTTAATTGGTTGCCCAGAAGCAAGAATTCCTTCATTCAAAATTCTAACCCTACCTAGGTTGTAGTCAACCGTGTAATCAACGTTTTCTGTTAACTGAGCACCTCCGGCTGTAACGGTAACTGAACCTTGCGGAATATTGAATGAGTTCAATGAGATTTCTGAGCCGGAACTTGACTGGTATCTTCCCCTAAAGGTATATCTATTATTATCTACATCTTGTTGTGCAAGAATTTTAGTCGTAGTATACAAAGAATCATACGCAAACTTGTCCCCAAGATTGGGATCATCAAACTGAGCCCTTAAATAATCTCCAAATGGCTCTAGAACAGGAAAATAAATTTTACCGCTTTGAGGGTTTATCGTTACATTCGGAACAAAATCAAACAAGCCATCTGACTGAGCTTGATTCGTTACCGTCATTCTATCCAACCCCAGGGTATTGATAAGTGGCTTTCCGGTAGGCTTACCTGCAGGAAAGTAAGGTATTTCAACTCCAGTTTCCTCGTTTAAGTACCAAATTTCAAATGTAAAGTTCTCAGGACTTACGTTAAATGCATCCAGAGAATAAACATTTTTCATCATTAAATCCCAAGAGGGTAAGCTTGGATTTATGATTGTTCCTTTCAGCAACTTTAAATACAAAGCATTTTGTCCATCAATTCCGTCAGTACTTAAATCCCCAACTTGGTAAACTTTCCCATTGTAAGTATATCGATATGAAATTGCTAATACATCTTGTGGATTTAGCGTTCTGTTTAAAGAAATATACCCTAACTCAGGATTTAAAGTGTATTCGTTTGCCGAAAGTAGAACCGCATTTTCGAGACGTTCATAGTCATCTCCACTTCTTAATTGCTCTCCTTGTAATACTTCATCCGCCTCATTAAAGCCTCGAATTCTAGATGCTCCAGAATAATCTGTTGCTAGATTAGCGTACAAATTATTGGCTTCATTCGCGGCCCTTCCAACAATAGGAGTTGTCAGTTGAACTCGTTGCGGATTACTGATTCTTCTATCATTCGCTAAATCAGTAAATGCTAAAATATTTCTGGTATTTTGAAATGACCCTTGTGTATTGGTGATGTACACCTCAACAGCAGTAATGTTAATTCTAGAGGTAATTCGTGGCGGAGACGAGAGATTTTTTTCGTAGTCCTCTCTAAACAGATGGGATAAAAAATAATGTCGATTGTCTTCATACTCTGAAGCTGATTTCTCAAACTCTTGAACTTGTGCCCCTCCAGAAATGTTAATCTCTTTCTTTTCTCCTTTTTCTTGCGAAAATAAGGTGGTAACTCTTAACCTACCAAATTGCAATTCGGTTTTTAATCCAAATAACGTTTGACTACCCGTTATCAGCGAACTTTGCAACGGCAAGGAGACGTTTCCTGCTTCAATTTTCTTAATAATTTCATCTTCATATCCAGTATAATCTAGCTTCGTCTGGTTCTCAAAATCGAAAGTGGCTTCAGTGTTGTAACTTGTCTGTATTTTTAGCTTTTCTCCAATATTCCCGATAACATTTAGTTGAATTTTTTGCTGAAAATCAAATGTACTGGTTCTTCTTTGTCGCTCAGGTAGGATAGGATTTTCACGTCTGGATACGTTAATTCCAAAAGACAATTCAGCAGAACCTTGGGGTCGAATATCAATTACGTTGCCACCGAATATTCGATCGAATAACTCCCCTTTTATATTAATTTGAGGTCGAAACCCTTCTGTTTCGTTCAAACTTTGAGCATCTTGTTTTTGCCTCCAAAAATCTTTTTGACTCTCCGCTATATCGTATTTCAGGTATTCCTCCAAACTCATTGTATTTGGATTCCTATAATCTCTATCTCCTATTTTCTGGTAATATTTATACTCCCCTGTTTCGGGATCGTACTGAAACTCCTTTGTGACATTACTCGGATCTTTCATGTACAAAGGGCTACCTTTCTGGTTATAACCCTCATTACTTCTATCATCGAAAGGAAACAATAACTTGATTTTACCAGTATCGGTTTCAGTAGAATCGACTTGGGCAAATAAAACACCAAAGCCACCATGTGAAGGTGGCTCAATTGGCTTAGAGGCCAAAAGGGAGCTAACAAAAGCTCCGATTAAGGTCATTGGTAAAATGAACCTTCTTGTATGGCGTTTTTTATGAATCAATTCAGTTGGTTCCTTTTACAATCCTTTTAATGCTTGTTTAATTACGTCTTCCACAGCCGCATCTGGTTGAGCAATTAATATTTTTTGAATCATTTTTTCAGCTAAATTTTTGTTAAACCCAAGGTTTACCAATGCTGATAACGACTCTTCTCTTATAGTATTGTTCAAGCCTAAAGAATTATCAGAAGAAATATTTTCTTTTGAAACCTTATCCTTAAGATCAATAATAATTCTTTGTGCCGATTTTGGTCCAATTCCTTTTACCCCCTTAAACCAGGCCGCATTACCACTTAAAATAGCTTGCTGTATTTCCTCTGCATCCGCTGAGGAAAGAACAAGGAGAGCAGTAGCAGGACCAACACCTGAAACTGAAATTAGTAATTGAAATAACCTTCTTTCCGAAATCTCTTTAAACCCATAAAGTATCTGAGCATCTTCCCTGACAATAAACTCTGCAAAAAGCTTGCAGCCCTCACTGTCCTCCAATTTGGAGTAGGTATTTAAAGATATGTTCAGTTTATAGCCAACTCCGCTGCATTCTATTACAACGTAAGTCGGACTTTTCTCTACTAATCTGCCGTTAATGTGCGAAATCATTTATTTTCTTGTTTGTGCATCTACTGCTGCGATGGTTACCATGTTAACAATCTCTCTAACACTACTCCCTAATTGCAAAATATGGACAGGTTTTTCTAAGCCTAGCAAAATTGGGCCAATTGCTTCAATTTCCCCCATTTCTTGAACTAATTTGTAGGCAATATTTCCAGCAGACAAATTAGGAAAAATGAGAACATTAACCTTTTTGTTAACCAACTTTGAAAATGGAAACGTTTCTCGCATCGCTTCTTTGTTCATTGCAAAGTTTGCCTGCAATTCGCCATCTACCACTAATTCTGGATGATCTCTATGCAATATTTTAACTGCATCGCTTACCTTCTTTGACTCTTCAAACTCAGTCGATCCAAAGTTTGCAAACGATAGCATCGCTATTCTTGGCTTTATATTTAGTCGTTCCACAGATTTAGCGGCAAGACAAGTTATGTCTGCTAAATCTTGTGCTGTAGGGTTAACATTTATAGTGGTATCTGCGAAAAAAACAGGCCCGCTCTTGGTAATTAAAATATACATTCCTGCAATTTTATTGACTCCTTTTTGTGTTCCTATAACTTGCAAAGCAGGTCTTATGGTTTCAGGAAAATTTCTTGTAATTCCACTAATCAAAGCATCTGCATCTCCTTGCTCAACCATCATAGCACCAAAGTGATTTCGATCTCTCATTTTATGACGAGCCTCATACTGAGTGAGACCTCTTCTTTGTCGTTTTTTGAAGAAAACGTCCCCATAAGCGTAACGTTTTTCTATGCGCTCTTCATCTTTCGGGTTAATGATCTCAATCCCGTCCAACTCTAAGTTATTCTCTTTTATTAATTTATTGATTCGCTCGTGACTTCCCAATAAAATCGGGGTTGCAATGTTTTCATCTTTAACTATTTGCGCTGCTTTTAGCACTTTATAATTATCTGCTTCTGCAAATACAACTCGTTGCGGCTTTCTTTGAGCTCGCTCTGTCATATTCTTAATGAGCTTATTATCTAACCCAAGTCTCCTGCTTAACTCTAATTTATACTTTCCCCAGTCGGTAATTGGTTTTTTAGCCACACCAGATGCTATTGCAGCTTTTGCTACTGCAGGAGCAATGGTCATTAATAACCTTGGATCCATCGGCTTTGGAATAATAAAATTCCTACCAAACGACAAGTTTCTTGATCCGTAAGCTTCATTCACTTCTTCCGGAACCGGCTCTTTTGCAATTTTAGCAATAGCTTTAACAGCTGCTAACTTCATTTCTTCGTTTATACATGTCGCACGGACATCTAGAGCTCCTCTAAAAATGAATGGGAAACCCAAAACGTTATTTACTTGGTTTGGATGATCTGAGCGGCCGGTTGCCATAATAATGTCCTCCCTTGCAGACAACGCCTCTTTATAAGGAATCTCAGGATCTGGATTAGCCAATGCAAATACAATTGGATTTTTAGCCATTGCCTTTATCATGTCAGTAGAAACAATATTTCCTTTTGAAAGTCCTAGAAAAACATCTGCATCTTTCATCGCATCATCCAAAGAAGTAACATCTTTATCAGTCGCAAATTCTGCCTTATACTTATTTAACACTCCTCTATCTTTTCGAATAGCGCCTTTACTATCTAACATTACAATGTTCTCTTTCTTTGCTCCAAGAGATACGTATAACTTAATACATGCCATAGCAGAAGCTCCTGCTCCGTTTACTACAATATTTACTTCGCTAATCGTTTTACCAGCTAATTCAAGAGCATTGAGCAACGCCGCACTTGAAATAATAGCAGTTCCATGCTGGTCATCATGCATAATGGGGATATCCAACTCTTCCTTCAAGCGTCTTTCTATTTCGAAACACTCAGGGGCTTTTAAATCTTCTAGGTTAATTCCTCCAAAAGTTGGTGCTATTGCTTTTACAGTATCCACAAATTTGTCTACCTCTTTGGCGTCTACCTCGATATCAAAAACATCAATATCTGCAAATATTTTAAAGAGCAAACCTTTGCCTTCCATAACAGGTTTTGATGCTTCGGGACCAATGTCTCCTAAACCCAAGACAGCTGTGCCATTGGAAATTACAGCAACTAGATTGCCTTTAGCTGTGTACTTGTAAGCCAACTCTTTATCTTGCTCTATTTTCTTACAGGGTTCTGCTACACCTGGGGAATACGCTAGTGCTAGATCCCGTTGAGTACTGTAAGGCTTGGTAGGCCTTACTTCAATTTTTCCTGGTTTTCCATCGGAATGGTAATCTAAAGCTTCAATCTGCTTTCTTGAGTCAGCCATATTTACTAATTTAAAAGACTGATAAAAGTACGAATTGTCGCTTGTTTCTGAGTTATAAATGACATGAATTTTAATCAGCAAAAAGACTATCAAATGAAAAAATTAGTAATTTTTAGTGGTGCGGGAATGAGCGCGGAAAGCGGTCTAAAAACTTTTAGAGATAACGATGGATTATGGGAGAACTATAGAGTTGAAGATGTGGCTACTCCAGAAGCTTGGCAAGCTGACCCAGGATTAGTTTTACAATTTTATAACGCAAGAAGAAAACAGCTTTTAGATGCCACCCCTAATCCTGCCCACTTTCTAATTAAAAAGTTAGAAGATAAATTTGATGTGACAGTAATAACTCAAAACATTGATGACCTTCATGAACGAGCAGGTTCAAGCAACATCGTTCACTTGCATGGGGAGTTAAAGAAAGTAAGAAGTGAAAAGTTTGACCATTTAGTTTATGATTGGCCAAAAGCAGAACTTAATTTAGGGGAATTATGCAAACGAGGAACGCAACTTAGACCCCACGTAGTGTGGTTTGGCGAAGAAGTTCCGATGATGACAAAAGCACTTGAAATTGCAGCAAGTGCCGAAATACTAATTGTAGTGGGAACATCTTTGAACGTTTACCCGGCCGCGAATGTTGCTTTTTCAGTTCCTATAGAATGCAAAAACTATCTAGTTGACCCAAACCCTCCAGCACTTAATGATGAAATTAATTTTACCGTTGTAAAAGCAGGAGCAGAAGAAGGAATTTTATCACTAATAAAAAAACTCAACGCATAAAAAAAGGGGCTTATAGCCCCTTTTTGTGCTTCTATAATTTTTATTTGACAATTAATTTCTTTGATAACACTCTGGTACCATCTGCTATAATGTTTACAAAATAGACCCCTTCATTGAGCATTTCGACGTTTAACTCATAAGAAACGGTCCCTTGAGTTAAAGACGTTCTAAATACCTCTTCACCTAAAATATTAAACAATTGCAACTCTTGACGATTGTTTGCCAGCGGGGTTTCAAAATTTAACTTAGCAACTCTTTCAGCTGGGTTAGGATAGATTGCAAAATCGTTTACAGCTTGAATTTCATCAATTGATGTCACATCTAACACAATCCATTTTACATAAATAGTAGCAATGTTGTTCTTGTTTATTTTATCCGAAAAGTTGTACGCATATAAAGCGTCACCGCTTTTCGCTGAGTCTAATCTTACAGAGAATGCAGTATCTAAAGGAAAATAACTATTTGCATTAATTACAATTGAATCTTGTGAAAGAAAATTTCTTGTAACCCTATTTCCGGCAGTCATTAAAGGTGAGCAACCTGATCCAAAACAAAACTGATCAAAACTTCCAGGAATTATTGAGTACTCTGTCCGAAACAAAGAAATTTTTTGCTTTGCCGGAGTGTTGTTATAAAACCTTAAAAAAGATTCTTTCACAAACGTTTGGTTTGTTACATCACGGTAAAGTGCATTAACCTCAATTGTATCTCCGTTGATATTGTTTCCTAAAGAATCTCTCAATTGAAAATTTGGCCCATTCGCTGAATTGTCTATAATCACCCAACGAACATATACTACAGCATTCGTTCTACTAATTTCATCAGTAAATATATAGCGGTAAATTGCAGTTCCCGAAGAAGCTGAATCTATATAAACCGCAAAAGGAGCGTCACCCAAACCATAAGAGTTTGGATTAATTGGTACGGTATCGTTTGATGTTCTTGTCATTTGGACTCCAGCCTTAACAGGGCCTAAGCATTGTTGTCCATAGCAATAATAATCGTAGCTCCCCGGAATAGTTAACACCTCCTCTCGTCTCAACTTTACAACCATACCGATGGATGTGCTGTTAAAAAACTTTATAAATTTCTTTTGAACAAAGTCATTTGCGAAATTACTAGAGTTGTAGTATCGGGTAAGTGTAATTGTATCGCCGTTAACAACATTTCCTTGATAATCTCTTATTTGTAGATCTTGAGCATCAGCAAAATTGAAGAACATTAATAGCAGAAAAGCAGAAAGTATTTTTTTTCTCATAACTTTGTTTTCGCACAAATATAGGTGTTTCCATTTTCCCTTTATTAGATTTGTGGTGTCATATTTGACTGTCGCTCTCTAAAAAATCATAAAACTTTATACCATGAGATTAAAAAAAATATTTTTATCTGCTCTATTTATTTGCTTCACTACCCTAGGTTTTGCCCAAAACAATAAAGGCGTACCTGCTATTGATGTCAAGAAAATGGATGGAACAACGTTCAATACTGGCGACATTGATAACGGTGGTAAACCAGTAATTATTAATTTCTGGGCGACATGGTGCAGCCCTTGTAAAAGAGAACTCAACAATATTGCAGACTTATATGAAGATTGGGTAGATGAAACTGGTGTAAAATTAATCGCCATTTCAATTGATGATGCAAGGAATATGGCTAAAGTAGCTCCTTACGTAAATGGCAAAGGATGGGAGTATGATGTTTACATTGATCCGAATGGAGACTTTAAAAGGGCTTTAGGAGTAAACAACGTACCGCACACATTTTTAGTAGATGGGACTGGTAAAATTGTTTGGCAACATAATTCATACGCTGAAGGAGATGAGTACGAGTTATTGGAATTGGTAGAAAAGCTTTCTAGGGGAGAAAGCATCGATTAGTCGCATAAAAGCTTTCAAAGAAAATCTGGGTAATTGTTCCCCAGATTTTTTTTTACATTTAAAGTTTTAGAAATCTCCCAATTTAACCTTACATGAATTTTAAAAACCCCCTTATTTTAAGCACACTACTGTTTGTAGGAATTTGTACAACAAAAGCACAAAACGTAGAAGAAATCTTAAATAGAGGACAAATTAGAGGAAACTTTCAACTTGAAGGACAGATCTATCAAGAAGACTCGGTAATTGGAGCCGAGGCTGTGCCGGAAAAGTATAGGACGAATGCTTTCTTAAATGTGATGTATACAAACGGAGGATTTTCTGCAGGAATTCGATACGAAAGTTACTTGAATGAGTTACTCGGTTACCCTGAGGGCTATCGAAATAACTCAGGTATTATGTACCGTTATATTTCCTTTACCAAAAATAAGCTCAGCGTTACCGTTGGAAGTTTCTACGAACAGTTTGGAAATGGGTTAATTCTTAGAACATACGAAGAGAGAGGTTTGGGGTATGATAACGCATTGGAAGGAATTAGAGTAAAATACAGGCCCATAAAAGGACTAACCATAACAGGTATAACAGGTAAGCAAAGAATATTTTTCGATTTAGGCCCAGGAATTGTTAGAGCAGTAGATGGAGACTTAGACGTTAATGAAATAATTCCTCAATTAAGAGAAAGTAAGACACGACTGCAAATAGGAGCAAGTTTTGTGAGTAGATTCCAAACAGACGACAATTCAGCCTTTAATCTTCCTGAAAATGTTGCAACCTACGGCGGTCGCTTTAACTTATACAGAGGTAAAATAAACATTAGTGGAGAGTACGCGTATAAAATAAATGACCCGTCTGTAAATAATGATTTCATTTACAGACCAGGTGAGGCAGTTTTCCTACAGACCTCTTACTCTCAAAAAGGCTTTGGGCTTGTTCTGGCCGCCAAAAGAAATGAGGACATGAGTTTCAGGTCAGATAGAAACCAAGCATTACAAAATGGCCTTATAAACTACTTGCCGGCACTTACCAAACAGCACACCTATAACTTACTTGCGACATTATATCCCTATGCTACGCAGTTGACAGGAGAAATTGCTCTGCAAGCGGATTTAATTTATAAGTTCAAAAAAGGATCAACTCTTGGTGGTAAATATGGTACTACGGTGCAAATGAATTATGCCTCTGCAAATGGTTTAGATACAACCAATTTAAACGATGGAGATACCAAGCGACGAGGATACAATTCTACTTATTTAGGTTTTGGAGAAGTTTACTTCAAGGATTTTAACATAACTGTTCAGAAAAAAATAAATAAAAAATTTAAAGGAAGCTTAACTTATGCAAACTTGGTGTACAACCAAAACGTTATTGAGGTAAAAAACAACAAAAAAGATGTTTTTGCGAATGTTGGAATAGCTGATGTAAGTTATAAGTTCAATAGAAAGGCCTCGATTCGTTCGGAGTTTCAAACGTTATTTACAGATCAAGATTTAGGAAATTGGGCAACCGCTTTAATTGAGTTCTCTTATGCCCCACATTGGTTTATTGCCGTGCAAGACCAGTATAATTATGGGAATGAAGATGAAGATTCAAGAGTTCATTATTATAATGTTTCTGCAGGTTACAATAGCGGAGGAAATAGAGTTTCTGCAAGTTATGGAAGACAACGAGCAGGTATTTTTTGTGTTGGCGGCGTTTGTAGAGTTGTACCGGCCTCAAACGGGTTATACGTTTCGATAACTAGTAGTTTTTAACCAAAAGAAAATGAAAATGAATAAGTTTTTTTCAGGGCTCACCTTAGCGATTCTAATTATAGGGTGTGACAAAATAAGTGACCCAATTCCAAGAGACCTAGGAACTAGCATCGACGTAGGTGGTGGAGTTGAAATAATAGCAGAGCCAGAATTTGGATTTACTGATTCTGCTTCAATTGCTCAATTCATTGATACAACCACATGGAAAACCGCTACTGGAGCAGATAATTCTACAAGACGATTTATTGTTTTGGAAGAATTTACTGGTCATAAATGCACTAGTTGTCCAAAAGGAACGAGGGAAATAGTGAGACTTCAAGGAGTCTTTGGTGAACAACTCATTCCTGTTGGCATACATGCAGGTCAGTTTGCAAGACCAAATGGTCCGGGTTCGTTTATGTATACTACTGACTTTAGAATAAAAGGAGAAGGCGGTAACGATGACGTTGGTAAAGCATATTCCGACTTATTTGTGGTAGATGGATACCCAAGAGGGGTTGTTAGTCGAATTGGTAGAGTTGAACCGGAAACAGCTTGGGAAGCATCCATTCAAAATATTTTGGCTGATTTGCCTATCGCAAAGATGGGAGTGACAAATTACTACGACTCTATTAATAATGTAGTACGGTCGCAAGTAGACATTGAATGGTTATTACCCACAACGGAACAATACAGTCTTCAATTTTACGCCATTGAGGGTAAAATTATGGATTGGCAACTAGACGGGGCATTTGACAACCCTAATTATGAGCACAAATTTGTTTTAAGAAAGATTGTGAATGGGGTTTTTGGAAAAACGCTAGAAGATCCTGTTGTTGGCGCTGAACAAAAAATACAGTATATTTTTAACCTCGATGATAATTGGGAGACAAAGAACATGGAAATTGTTGCTTTTATATTTAATAGAGATCAAGCTATTAATGAGACAATTCAAGCCAATTCTGCATTCATCATCGAGCAAAGATAAAAGACACGAACCCTTTTCCATTCAAACGGTTTAATATCTATGAGAAAGGCTATATTTTCGCTGCTCTTCTTTATTACAATTACTTTATCCGCCCAACAATTCAGGGCGGGAGCATCTTTTGGAATTAACGCTTCTCAAATAAGTGGTGATGGCTATTCTGGTTTCAATAAAGCTGGGATTACTGCAGGTGTATTTTCAAACACAAAAATTTCTGATATCCTCGATTTACAATTCGAAATTAATTTTAGTGAAAAAGGTAGCCGAAAAAATGCTCGACCGGACAAGAACGATAACGATTTCTTTCTACTGAGAATGCCGTATATAGAAATCCCATTGATGTTACAATATCATAAAAAAAAGTTTACATACGAGGCCGGATTTTCATATAGCAGATTGATATCGTATTACTTAGAGGATGAAGATGGAACTCTTGATCTAGAACCCCAATTAAATCAATTTAATACTGCTGATTTTGCTTTTTTACTTGGTGTTAATTTTGATTTAACAGAACATTTAAAAATGAACTGGAGGTATAACAACTCAATAATTCCATTTCGGAAATATGATAGTGGTGGAAGACTATTATTTGACAGCGGAATGTATCATCACTATATCGCTTTTACTTTACGATACCAACTTTACGGAACAAATGAAAAATAAAATTGTCATTGCCATATCAGGAGCTTCCGGCTCTATTTATGCTAAATTATTATTAGACAGGCTAGTTGGACTTCAGGACCAAATTGAAGCAGTCGGCGTAATCATGTCAGACAATGCAAAACTGAATTGGCAGCTTGAATTGAAAAATAAGGATTATGATAACTATCCATTTAGTTTCTACTCGAAGAATGATTTTATGGCACCCTTTGCTTCAGGTTCAGCCAAGTACAACTCTATGGTAGTTGTTCCTTGCTCTATGGGCGCATTGGGTAGAATCGCCACAGGTGTGTCAAACGATTTAACTACCAGAGCAGCAGATGTTATTTTAAAGGAACGAAGAAAACTAATCTTGGTCGCTCGGGATACCCCCTTAAGTTTAATTCATTTGCAGAACATGACTACTGTGACTCAAGCAGGAGGAATCATTTGCCCTGCTATTCCTTCGTTCTACAGCCAACCAAAGTCAATTGACGAATTAGCAATGACAGTAGTGAGTAGAGTAATTGATTTACTTAACCTGGAAGACAGCAGCTACCGTTGGGGAGAGCAGTAAAAAACAGGTGGTCTTATGTTAAATGTTCAAAAATATTAACCGTTCCCTAACAATTTAACTCTAATTAGTGCGTAACTTGTACTCAGAATTAAACCATTATCACAATGTACGAGATGAGTAAAAAAGTACTTACGAGAGTAAGCTTTGATAGGGTACTTTTCAAAAAAGAATTAAATAAAGCGAGAAAGTGGCTTAAACCAAAGGAATCTATGATGTTAAAAGCATGGTGTATGGCAACATTCGGACATGTTTATAGAGATATAATCATAGAAGTGTTTGAAACAATTTCTTAAAAAATGTATTAACTAAGCCCCGAATAAATTCGGGGCTTTATTTTTTTAAGAAATCCACATTTCTTTTCAATCCGGAAAATTTAGTTCTTTTAACCGCTGACTTGCGAAATAACTTAGAAAAATCTTCTTGACCTAAAACTTCCCAGTTCTCTTTGGTCATTTCAAGTAAGTTTAATCGGGGTTGAAAGCGCTCCTCTGTGTTTTGTTTCCCGAACCTATTCCATGGACAAACATCTTGACAAATGTCACAACCAAACATCCAGTTTTGGAGTTTACCTTGAAAGACGTCCGGTAATGTTTCGTCTTTCAACTCTATTGTTAAGTATGAAATACATTTATTAGAATCAATTTGCCGCTGCGGTAAGATTGCATCAGTAGGACAACTATCGATACATTTAGTGCAGCTTCCACAGTAATCTTTTATTGGGCCGTCTGGCTCTAATTCTAAATCAACTATAAGCTCAGCTAAAAAGAAATCTGACCCACTTTCTTTGTTAATCAGCATGCTGTTTTTCCCAATCCAGCCTAACCCACTTTTTCTAGCCCAAGCACGCTCTAAGACAGGAGCCGAATCCACAAAGGACCTCCCTTCTACTTTTCCTATTTGCTGTTCCAATAAATGAAAAAATTCATTCAGTTTATCCCGAACAACAAAATGATAATCTTCACCGTAAGCATACTTGGCCAGTTGTGGTGCTTTCGAGTCTTCTTGCCGCAGTTTTGTATGGTAATTATACATTAATGATACAACAGCCTTCGACCCTTCTACCAGCTTTGTGGGATCCACTCTTTTATCAAAGTGGTTACCCATATAACCCATTTTTGCATTGCCCTTAAGATTTAGCCACTCCTCCAAACGAACTGCATCGTCTGGCAAAAACTCAGCCTTTGAAATACCCACGTAATCAAAACCCAATTGGCGCGCAATACTCTTTACAATTTGGGTGTTACTCAATAACATGACTTACTCGAAAAGTGTTCCTTCATTTCGAGTATTCCTTCTACCTAGGTGTTTATAAGCAGCATCTGTTACTTCTCTTCCTCTCGGCGTACGAGCTATAAACCCTTCTTTAATTAAAAAAGGCTCGTATACTTCTTCTATAGTTCCCGCTTGCTCACCAACTGCTGTTGCAATAGTAGAAAGACCAACCGGCCCACCTTTGAACTTATCTATGATCGTAATCAAGATTCGATTATCCATCTCGTCTAAGCCGTATTTATCTACATTTAATGCACCTAAGGCAATCAATGCTATCTTTAAATCTACGTTCCCATTTCCTTTTATTTGGGCAAAATCTCGAACCCTTCGTAATAATGAATTTACGATCCGAGGTGTTCCTCTACTTCTTCCTGCTATCTCATATGCCGCGTCATTGTCCACCTGAATATTCAAAATGCCAGATGATCTGTTAACAATTGTCGCCAACAAATCTTTATCGTAATACTCTAATCTAGAGTTTATTCCAAAACGAGCTCTTAGCGGAGCAGTTAAGAGGCCGGCTCTTGTTGTCGCGCCAATTAGAG
>Ga0307998_1001147_pt1 | contig 14434 bp, 8 predicted proteins | sample Davwhametageno37_FD_203147 | JGI IMG/M metagenome (GOLD analysis project Ga0307998, IMG submission 203147) | Marine microbial communities from Davis Island wharf, Antarctic Ocean - #37 | ecosystem: Environmental > Aquatic > Marine > Unclassified | place: Antarctic Ocean: Davis Island wharf... | reverse complement strand
CTTCTAATAACGTATTGTACATTCCAGCAGCCTGAGTCATGTTTCGAGGCACGGCAATATTAATTCCTCTTAAAAGGTTTACGATTCCACCCATGGGCGAACCACTGTGCCAAATTCCTTCTAAACGGTGACCACGGGTACGAATGATTAGTGGAACAGCTTGCTTTCCAACAGTTCGGTAATGATATGAAGCAAGATCGTCACTAAGCGTTGGCAAGCAGTACAGAATATAATCTAAATATTGTATTTCGGCAATTGGACGTAAACCCCTTAAGGCCATTCCAATTCCCTGCCCCACAATAGTTGCTTCGCGAATCCCAGTATCTGCAACACGTGTGGCACCGTACTTGGCTTGCATGCCTTCCAAACCTTGGTTTACATCACCAATTTTACCAACGTCCTCGCCAAAAAGTAAAAGTTTGTCGTTGCTTTCCAGAAGAGCATCAAAATTATCACGGATGATGATACGCCCATCTACCCATTCTTCTTTGTCAGCATATTCAAGAGATACAGATTCTATATTCTCTAGGCGTGTATCAGAATGACTGTATAGGTGAGAACTGAATTTTGGATTGAGTTGCTCGGTAAGCTGATCTTTCCACGTTCGTATTTCAGCCTTTATTGGATGTTCGTATTGTGTTAAAATCCGTAACCCTTTTCTAGCTGCGTGTAATAGATCTTTATAAGTTGGCTCAGCGATATTCATAAGCTCCGAGCGAATCATTTGAAAATTCGTATCGTTGTTTGTTGCCTGAGTTGCTTTTTCTATAAGTTTTACTAGGTCACTTCTATGCTCAAGTATAGGGTTTTGGTAGGCTTTCCAAGCATCAACCTTAGCTTGACGGACAATTTTCTTGTTACTCTCTTCAATGACATCAAGTTCTTCGTCAGTTGCAAAACCATTACTGAGAATCCATTCACGAGTTTTAAGATTACAATCGTTCTCCTTTTCCCATGTTAAACGTTCTTCAGATTTATAGCGTTGATGTGATCCGGAGGTAGAGTGTCCCTGAGGCTGTGTTAGTTCTTGTACATGAATTAATACAGGTATATGCTCATTTCGAGCAAGCTTTTCGGCATACTGATAAGTGTCAATTAGTGCGGTATAATCCCAACCTTTGACAGTTAATATTTCAAAACCAAGTTCTGTATCATTGCGTTGCAATCCTTCGAGTGCCTTCGAGATACTTCCTTTGGTTGTTTGTTCATCATTGTGAACAGATATTCCATAATCATCATCCCAAACACTGATCACCATTGGGATTTGCATAACACCAGCTGCATTCATTGCTTCTAAAAACAAGCCTTCACTTGTGCTTGCATTACCAATTGTACCCCAAGCAATTTCGTTTCCATCATTAGAAAAGCACTCACTGCCTTTGATTTTCAATGCTCGGTAAACTTTTGATGCCTGAGCTAAACCTACAAGGCGAGGCATTTGACCCGCTGTAGGCGATATGTCGGAACTGTGATTTTTTTGTTTTGTTAAGTTTTTCCAAGCACCATTGGGCTCATTACTTTCTGTAACAAAATGACCACCCATTTGTCGACCTCCAGACATGGGCTCAATATCCTTGTCAGGATGCGCATAAAGCGCGGAAAACAATTGCTGTGGTGTTAAGTGACCCTGTTCCATCAATATGGTTTGATCGCGGTAATAACCCGATCGAAAGTCTCCATCTTTAAAAAACTTACTGAGAACCAATTGTGGCAATTCTTTTCCATCTCCAAAAATGCCGAATTTGGCTTTTCCAGACATAACTTCCCTTCTTCCTAGAATAGAGCATTCTCTACTAAGGGATAACAATCTGTAATCTTCAAGTACTTGTTCTTTGAAGCCCTTGAAAGAAATAGAGGCTTCTGCGGCAAGTTTTTTGTTAGACATAGATGAATTTTAACTTTGCAAATTTACAAAATTTACAAGGAACAAAATAATCTAAAGTTTCTTCGCACAATATACTAAACAACAATCTTCTATAACCACCTTCGTGTGAATAGTCTTTTTAGATTAGTAATATCTACTGTCAGTACAAACCGCATATTGGATAAATAATTAGAATCATTTAATACATATTTTTCGGAGTTCTGAATAGGGAAATAGAATTCAAAATAGTCGGGGACTAAATTAATCCGGATTCCAGAATCATAAAAAGACCGTGCCCTAGAATTTTTATTTTTGGTTATTCCAAAATCAGCATATACTTCAACCCATTTCCATATACTGAAACCTAAATTGGTTGCAAGTATATAATCATTGGCCTTTGGACTTTCAAATCTGGATTTAAAACCACCCTCTGATAAGATAAATTGTTGGCTGTAAATCCCATCATCATCAGAACGCCCTAAATAGTTATAGCGAAAAAAATAATCTGTTGTGCGATTGAGACTGTAATCAAAATAGTCCGTACCCTGCGTATTGTCCCATAGGAACTTACCACCAAAAAAACGTAGGGATAATGTTCTTCCGTCGTGAAAAAGGTGGCGAAATTCTGCATCGATATTGAGCTTTCCAAAGTTATCTGATATTTCGAGATTGGTTGCTACTTTTAATAGCCGAATGGCCTCTTTATTCGAATAGGTATAGCCAATATTCCCAACAGTATAATTCGGTGTTAGAATGGGTGTGGTGCCAAATTCCCTATTGACACTTGTAAGTGAGAAAGAAAACACTTCTCGTTTATTGGATCTAAAATCATCAGGACGTTTTACAACAGTAAACGTAGGAGTGAAACTTTTGTATCGTAAGTTTTCATCGTAATGAAAACTACTGCCAGAAAAACCAAGTTGATATAAGTACAAGGAAGATTCTTCGTCGTATAAACGGTAACTCATTGCAAAAGAGCCAACGAGTTCATTGAGACGGGTACTGTAGTTGGGATTTATTTCGTAGCTGAAAGGTTTTCTTTGAAATGCTTTATTTGACAATTTAGTCCCCAGAGTAACGCCATCATAAGCGTTGAAATCAATTTTTGGATTAAAAAACACTTGGCTTTTTTTTGGATCTTCAATATCTTTTATAAAAGTGTATTTGAATGGTTTTAGGGTTGTTCCGTTTAACTTCCTGTAATTATTTTGGTGATTAAACTCAGGAATTTTAAGCTTAGGATTGATGACAAGATAGTCAGCATCGTATCTTTTCAACTTAATATCGCCCTTTTTTTTCGGGCTTGTAACCTGTAACGATTGAATAATTCGGTTACCCTTGATTTGTGCTAGTGTATAAGGAATTGGGTTTTTATAATTTTGAATTATTTGTACACTGATGGAATCGGAATTCCTTCTAACAGCTTTGAATTTCAAATCAATTGAGTTTCGTTTGCCTAAATAATCCTCAAATAACCAAGGAATATTGAGTTGATTTTCTAATGATTCCAGTAATTCCTCTTTGGACTGTACAATTCCGATTTGACTTCGTATAGCATTATTTATTTTTTCTTTGCCATGATACTCGTAGGCATACCGAAACCCATGGGCTACATGACTGGGTATTGCCACCCGTTCATTTAATTTAATCAATTTGTTTTTAGTAGTAAAAGAACTTTGTTGTATGTTATTTCTAAGGACATATTCATTGAAATAAAGAAAACCATAATTGAAAGAAGCTTTACTTAGGCTGTGGTTTTTTATGAAAGGGCGAAGTAAGGGTTGTTCCGGAATCGCACCTAAGAGTTTTTGATCTGGGTAGTTATGATCTACATATTCCATTATTAACAGCGTATGTAAGCCGTCTGTTAACCAAGAATTTTCTCTTGGATCAATATGAAAAGCCTCTGTTAAATAATGGTTTAAATAAACACTCAATGCTTTTATTTCAAACTCAAACCGATCAGAAAATGGATGAAAAACTGATGGTATCCCAGATAATCCAAAATACGATCGTTTTTGGTAATCCCTTTGAGAAAGTAACATTTTACTATGTGGAAATGTTCCAAAATGTTCTCTTACAAACGCTTCAATTTGAAGAAGACTCAGTGTTGGATCCAACATTTTCTCTGAAACCTCTTTTAAATCGGTGCTGATTGCTAAACCATTGATGCTATAAGAGGCGTATTCTTTTTTGCTGATGTGAAACTGAATTTCTTTGGCTTTACTAATCGCCATAGTAATGATTTTACGATCACTATCTAGATTTTCTTTCCATTGTGTCAAATTAGAATTGATAAGCAACTGGTTTGGAATATTCCATTCAATGGAAAAGTTTGAAGGTAAAGTACTTATTTCCTCTAAATCTAAGTTACTGTTCGTTATCCAATTCCCTGATATATGTGGAGCTAGTTGTATGAAACAGTTTTTCAAGAAATATTCCTCTTCTGAAATTCTTCCATATCCCGTGAAGCTAGCATCGGGTAGTTCTATGGTATAGGTCAATGAAATATTGATCTGAACTCCAGGTTCAAGAATTTCATCTAAAGTAATTTTGATAATATCAATTTGATTATCAGCTCGATACCAATCCGTTTTTTTACCTTTTATAGTAATGTTTAAATCCCTAGTTTCCCCTCTTTTGGTTTTAGATCCAAGATAAAATCTCCGGTCGTATTCTTCTGCAAATCGCTGTGCTAGGGGCGACTTTGATGAGCTGTAGGCATGAGACCAGTCATTAAAGTATAGCGCTTGTAAAGAGGTTTTGGTATTATTTTGAAATTGAATTGTTTGTGAAACTTCAAGCGTTTTCTTTGCTTCAATAAGCTTTACTTTAAGATTATATTGTGGTGTTACTTCTTGACCATAAACGAAAGGGGATAGGGCAATAAGCAAGAATACAATAACCTTAAATAGATGTTTCACAAGATTTAAAAGTTAGGGTTGAAAATCCCTTTGGTATGAAAATTCTCCAGACAAGCCAATACTTCTTCTTGAGTATCAACAATAGAGAATAAATCAAGGTCTTCTGGGCTGATCAGCTTATCTTCAATCAAAACATTCTTAATCCAATCGATTAAACCACTCCAGAATTTATTACCAACAAGAATAATGGGAACTCGAGTAATTTTTTTAGTTTGTATTAGCGTCAAGGATTCGAATAATTCGTCAAGAGTTCCAAATCCTCCGGGCAAGACAACAAATGCCTGTGCATACTTAACAAACATAACTTTACGAATGAAAAAGTATTCGAACGAAAGGTTCTTATCCTTATCGATATAGGGATTGGAACTTTGTTCAAAGGGAAGGGCAATGTTGAGTCCTACAGAAGGGCCATCTGCTTCTTGTGCACCTTTATTAGCAGCTTCCATAATACCAGGCCCTCCACCTGTTATTACTCCATAACCAGCTTTTGCAACGGCAGCGGCAACATCCGTTGCTAATTTATAATAAGCATGATCGGTTTGTGTTCTTGCAGAACCAAAAATAGACACACAAGGACCAATGCTATCCATTTTTTCATATCCATGAACAAATTCGCCCATGATTTTAAACAACGACCATGAGTCGTTTGTTTTGGTGGTATTCCAGCTTTTATTTTTCGATTTGTTGCTCATGGGTTCGGGTATTACATTTCTTTAGCTAAATAATGTGCCGTATGACTTTTTGAATTCTTGATAACTTCTTCTGGACTACCTTCTGCAATAATCTGACCACCATTTTTACCACCTTCATATCCAATATCAATTATGTGGTCTACTTGCTTGATAACATCCATATTGTGTTCAATTATTACAACGGTATTTCCTTTATTTGCCAAATGATTCAATACTTCTAAAAGTACTCTAATATCTTCAAAATGCAAGCCGGTAGTTGGCTCATCTAAAATAAACAGTGTATTTCCTGTATCGCGTTTAGATAATTCTGTCGCCAATTTGATCCGTTGTGCTTCTCCACCAGATAACGTTGTAGATGATTGGCCAAGAGCTACGTAGCCTAAACCAACATCTTGTAGCGTTTTTAGTTTTCTGTAAATCTTAGGTATCGGTTCAAAAAAAGAACAGGCTTGATCTATGGTCATATTCAACACATCAGCAATTGACTTTCCTTTAAAACGTATTTCAAGTGTTTCTCTGTTGAAGCGTTTACCTTGGCAGGTTTCGCATTCAACCAATACATCGGGCAAAAAGTTCATTTCAATTACTTTCATCCCACCGCCCATACAGGTTTCGCAACGTCCACCCGAGACATTAAAGCTGAAGCGTCCCGGTTTATATCCTCTAATTTGAGCCTCTGGTGTTCTAGTAAATAAGGTTCTTATTTCACTAAAAACGCCAGTATAGGTAGCCGGATTACTTCGTGGGGTTCTCCCAATAGGGCTTTGATTTACGTCTACAACTTTATCTAAGTGTTCCAAACCAGTTATTCCTTTGTGAGGGAGTGGTTTTGCAACCCCATTAAAGAAATGAGCATTAAGGATTGGGTAGAGCGTTCCGTTAATTAAAGACGACTTTCCACTTCCAGAAACTCCAGTAATTCCAACCATTTTTCCTAAAGGAAGGGTGAGGGTTACATCTTTTAAATTATTTCCAGTACAACTGGATAGTACCACAGATTTTCCATTACCAATTCTTCTCTTTTTGGGTATTTCAATTTTTTTCTTTCCTGTTAAATATTGGGCAGTTAGCGAATTCATGCTTAGAATATCATCTGGTTTTCCTTCCGAGATAATTTCTCCCCCATTTTTCCCTGCAAAAGGACCAATGTCAATCACATGATCTGCTTGTACAATCATGTCCTTGTCATGTTCCACAACTATAACCGAATTTCCAATATCACGTAGGGCAAATAAGGATTGAATTAATCTTTCGTTATCGCGTTGATGTAATCCAATACTGGGTTCATCTAGAATATAGAGTACACCAACCAACTGTGACCCAATCTGAGTTGCCAAACGGATTCGTTGTGCTTCTCCACCGGATAAGGATTTTGAGGATCGATTAAGGGATAAATAATTGAGTCCTACATTCAATAAAAATTGTAGTCGCGTTTTAATTTCTTTGATAACATCTTCGCCAATTTTCATTTCATTCTTAGAAAGAAATTGCGGCAATTGATCGAACCAAGTGTATAACTCGTCAAGATCCATTTGTGCCAAATCAGCAATATTCAGCTCGTTTATTTTAAAGAAGCGTGCTTCTTTTTTTAAACGTGAACCCTTACAAGATAAACACTCGTTTTGATCCATAAAATCACTTGCCCAACGCTTTATATTAGTAGAAGTAGCCTGTTCGTATTGGTTTTTGATGAAATTCTCAATCCCCTCGTAATCAATTTTATAATTTCGGGTAATCCCTAAAGTTTTAGATTCTACGGTAAACGTTTCTGCGCCTCCTTTTAATATAACTTCAAGTGCAGTAGCTGGAATTTGATCTATGGGATCGGATAAATTAAAATCATACCGCTGGGCAATGATATCCATTTGCTTGAAACTCCAGGAACTCTTTTGAGAACCCAATGGGATAATTCCCCCAGCTTTGATGGAAAGTGAGGTATCGGGAATTATTTTTTGTCGATTTACAATTTGCTGCGTACCGAGACCTTTACAATCTTCACACATCCCCTTAGGCGAGTTGAATGAAAAACTATTCGGTTCTGGGTTTGGATAAGCAATACCAGAAGATGGACACATTAAATTCCTACTGAAATATCGCACTTTACGGCTTTCTTCATCGTAAATCAAAAGTGTATCGCCGCCCTGATACATTGCAGTAATTAGAGATTCTTGGAAACGTTTTAACCCTGCAATACTATCACTGATTCGTAGCCTATCAATTACCAATTCAATATCATGGGTTTTGTAACGATCCAATTTCATTCCAGGAGAAAGCTCAACAATAACACCATCAACTCGCACTTTAAGAAACCCTTGGCGGGCTAAATTTTCGAAGAGATCTCTGTAATGACCTTTTCTTGATTTAACGATTGGTGCTAAGATCATCACGCTCTTATTGGCATAATCACGTTGAATGAGCTCAATGATTTGGTCATCGGTATAACTAATCATCTTTTCTTGAGTCTGATGACTATAGGCCGTTCCAACACGCGCAAACATCAAACGTAAAAAGTCATAAACTTCAGTAATCGTCCCAACTGTAGACCGCGGGCTTTTAGAAGTAGTTTTTTGTTCAATAGCAATAACAGGGGAGAGGCCATCGATTTTGTCTACTTCAGGCCGCTCTAAGTTTCCTAAAAACTGCCGCACATAGGCAGAAAAGGTCTCCATATAGCGCCGCTGACCTTCGGCATATATAGTATCGAATGCAAGTGATGATTTTCCACTCCCAGAAAGACCTGTAATAACTACCAGCTTTTCTCTTGGAATTTGAACATCGATATTTTTTAAGTTATGTACTCGAGCTCCTTGTACATCGATTACATTTGAATTGTTTTTCATAGCAAAATTAAGCTCTAAAAATACAACTTTAGACCGTACTAAATTTTAAATGTTTAAAAATAAAAGTAATTTTAATAACTGACGGCAGTGTCGTCTCCGCGACGATCAGCTCCAAGAGAAATTTGACCTGAATCATCTACTAAAATGGCATCAACCTTACCTATGATTCTTGATTTTTTTTCTTCTCCAGCATATCCGAGATCATTCAGATTCTTTAGTAAAGAAGGCTCAAATTGATTGGGTTCGAATGTAATAAAATCGGGTAACCATTGATGATGAAAACGCGCTGCATTGACCGCATCCTGAATGGGAAGGTTGTGTTCGTAGACATTTAGAATTGTTTGAAAAACAGAAGTTATAATTGTAGATCCTCCCGGAGATCCAACTACTAGATAGAGTTTGCCACCCTTTTCAACAATTGTAGGCGTCATTGAGCTTAACATTCTTTTCTTTGGCGCAATGGCATTGGCTTCATTACCCACTAAACCGAACATATTGGGCACACCAGGTTTACTACTGAAATCATCCATTTCATTATTCATAAAAACACCAAGTTCTTCTACAAAGACTTTAGATCCATAACCACCATTAAGGGTTGTGGTAACCGCAACGGCATTTCCTTGATCATCTACAATCGAAAAGTGAGTTGTTTCATCACTTTCAAAATAATATGAATCTCCAGGTTTAATTTCTGATGAGGGAGTTGCTCTATTCCAGTCAAAACTGCTCATTTTTTTATTGATATAAAGGGAGTCGAGTACAACATTTAAAGGGACATCAACAAAGTCTGGATCGCCTAAAAACTCACTGCGATCTGCATAGGAACGTCTTTCAACTTCAACCATCAGTTGTATGCTTTTTTGAGTATTATGACCCATCGTTTTTATGTCATATGGTTCGATCATTTTCATCATTTGATTCAGACATACTCCACCACTAGACGGCAATCCCATTGAAATAACCTTTAAATCTTTGTAGTTAAAGATTAATGGATCTCTCCATTTCGCTTCATATTGTTCTAAATCTTGTTGGGTAATGATTCCACCGGCTTCTTGAACTCTACTAACCAATGCGTCTGCTACCCAGCCAGAATTAAAGCCTTTAATCCCCTCTGATGCAATGGATCTTAGTACTTTCCCAAGAGCAGGGTTTTTTAAAATATCACCGGCTTCAAATGTTTGGCCGTAAAAGGTGTCTGGACCATTGATTTCAATAAATAAGTCACGATATCTCTTAAAACTGCGTGACTGCTTTTCTGTTATGGCATATCCTTTTTCTGCTAAATCTATTGCAGGTTGCATTAAATCAATCAAGGGAAGTGATCCCATTTTCTTATGAATTTCGAGGGTTCCGGCTACTGTTCCAGGGACACCAACGGCTAAACCACCAATTGTACTTTTATTGGGAATCACATTCCCAGCTTCGTCCAAATATAAGTCACGATGAGCTGCATTTGGCGCTTGTTCACGATAATCTAAGGTTCCAGAACTACCATCTGCATTTCGATATACAAAAAATCCGCCCCCAGTAATATTACCCGCTACTGGGTACACTACAGCTAGTGCAAAATTAGTTGCTATCATTGCATCATAGGCATTACCGCCTTTTTTAAGAATATCAACCCCTACTTGAGATGCATAGGGCATGGCAGATACAATGCCTCCTTTTATTTGGGGAGCTTTAGTACAACTAATTAGTAATAAGGTAAAAACAAAAAGGATTGACTTTAAAAAAGGGAGTGTAGGTTTCATAGTATTGTGTTTATGTTTCTATTAATTCTTGAAGATACAAATATTTGTATCTGTTCAAAAAAACTTCAAAATCGTTTTTAAAAACGGGATAGTGGGGTTCTAGGTTTTTGACTGAAGCACTCAAATTAGATTCAAATTTTGTACGCCGTTCCATTTGACCAAGAATTGTTTCTAGGCCTGCTATAGATCTATATTGGATTAACAAATTTTGTGCTTTCATATAAGGAAAAGCCCTTTTAATTTTATCGGGTAAAAGTTCCTCTTGTTGTTCAATTTCATTATAAAATCTGCAGAAAACATTTCGAGCGTTTGTGGGTGATAGTTGTTCCAAAGTGAAGCCAGAAAGTGATCATAAAACATATCGACAATAACCCTACTGTAATGCCCGAAATCTGGAAATAAAAGCTTGCTATGCTTCCTGAAAATTGGATGTTGGTCGGTAAAAGTATCAATAGCTCGATGCAATAGAATACCGTCCTGAATTCCTTTGGCGTAACCTTCATATTGTTTACCTGGAACTGCATCCGCAATAAAATTTCCAAACCGAAGCTCAGTATGTGTTCCAGATAAATAAATATGTGCTAAATAATTCAACCGCTAAAACTAGTTTTCTTTTTCTAGAAGTACCTTATTTAATTCAAAAACAACTTCATTTTTTTTAGAACTAGATTATCTTTGATAAAAATACGTTTATGACATTAATCAAATCCATTTCTGGAATTCGTGGTACAATAGGAGGTAAGCCCTCCGATAACCTTACACCAATTGACATTGTTCGTTTTGCAGCTGCCTATGGGCAATACATTTTATCGCATACAGACGTTTCAAAATGTAGTATTGTAATTGGTCGTGATGCACGAATATCTGGGGCAATGGTTCAGGCTTTGGTATCCAATACTTTAATCGGCATGGGAATAGACGTAATCGATTTGGCTATGGCAACAACGCCAACGGTCGAAATGGTTGTGCCGAGAGTCAACGCTCAGGGAGGAATTATATTGACCGCAAGTCATAATCCAAAACAATGGAATGCATTGAAGTTATTAGATGGAAATGGTGAGTTTTTGAACGCAGAGGCTGGAGCTCAAATTCTAGCTTTAGCTGAAAACGAAGACTTCAATTTTGCTTCTGTGGATGATCTTGGGAGCGTAACGCCTGACAACACAAGTCTAGATATGCACATACAAGCTGTTTTAAACCACCCGTTAGTAGACGTTGAGTCTATTCGAAAAAGCGGACTTAAAGTGGTTGTGGATGGTGTGAATTCAATCGGTGGAGTTGCAATTCCTGCTTTATTAAAAGAATTAAATATTGAGGTTATTGAATTGTTTTGTGAGCCTAATGGTCATTTCCCTCACAATCCAGAACCTCTAAAAGAACACTTAGGAGATCTTTCAGCTCAAGTAATTGAATCAGGTGCTGATTTTGGGCTTGTAGTTGATCCCGATGTTGATCGACTGGCTTTTATGGATGAAAATGGAGCCATGTTTGGAGAAGAATATACCTTAGTTGCCTGTGCAGATTATGTGCTTTCAAGAACACCCGGGAATACAGTATCCAATATGTCTTCGACACGAGCCTTGCGTGATATAACCGAAAAACACGGCGGCACCTATTATAGTAGTGCAGTTGGTGAGGTAAATGTAGTTACTAAAATGAAAGCCGTTAATGCCGTAATTGGTGGTGAAGGTAATGGTGGAATTATTGACCCTCAATTACATTATGGAAGAGATTCTTTAATAGGAACTGCTTTGTTTCTATCTCTTCTTAGCACTTGTAAGCTTTCGGTTTCTGAATTGAAGAAAACCTATCCAGAATATTTTATGGGAAAAGGGAAAATACAATTAGATCCTACAATGGATGTAGATGCATTGTTACTGGCTATTGAAAAGAAATATGCTAGTAATAAGCCAAGTACAATTGATGGAGTTAAAATTGATTTTGAGGCTTCATGGGTACATTTAAGGAAGTCGAATACGGAACCCATTATTCGAGTATATACAGAAGCTCCTTCTCAGGAAGATGCAGATTTATTAATGAACCGTTTTAAAGAAGAATTACTCACTTTGGGAAACTAGCTTAGGATTTTCACTCATATGCTTGAATCGGTTATGCGTCCAAAAGTATTGTGAAGGGTCTTTGCGTATCTGTGCTTCTAGAGTTTCTGTAAAAATATCCGTTATCTCATTAACTTTTGTTTCTTTGGGTTTATCTGTAATTAGACTGATATCTAGACTATAATACCCTCGCTTTGTACGGTTAATATCGGCAAATACAATGGGCAAGTCGAATTGTCTTGCCATTCGTTCTGCTCCAGTAAATACAGGAACTTCAATACCCATAAAAGACCTCCAATAGCTTTTTGGTTTTAGTTTGGGCGACTGATCCGCAGCTAAACCGTAGATATAGGTAATATTATTTTTTTGATGCATTTCAATATCCTTCAGAACATTGAATCGTGACCCGAGATGAATAAGATGTTTTGCTCTTGACTTTATAATCAATCGCTCAAAATACTTATTGGACAAAGGAGCGTAAACGGCATATCCCTTCCCGTCCAAATGATAGCCGATTGAGAGCATGGCTTCCCAGCTTGAATAATGCCCGCAAACAAGCACAACCCCTCTGTTCTTTCTTAAGTACTGATTAATTATTTCAAGGTTATTGAATTGATAACGCTTCAACACTTGCTTTTTTGTAACCGTCAATGCTTTTAGCATTTCTGTAAAAATATCACACAAATGTCTGTAGAATGCTAGTTCTATTACTTTGAGTTCCTCTTGACTTTTCTCTGGAAAACTCAGATTTAAATTCTTCCGAACCACTTTAGTTCTATATCCAATTAGCTTATATAGTATTACATACATTAGATCTGCAATACGGTATAATAAGAAGTGTGGTAAAAGCGAAATCCCAATGATTATAGGATAGGCAATCAGGAAGAAGATTAACTGCACAATTTTTTTTAACAAATATAAGTATATTTGAATCCAATAATAAAGCTATATGCAATCACTTCCACCATTAATTTTGGCAATCCTTGTTGTAAATGTACTTTTTTCATTGAAAGGGTTTAAGGACACCTTCTTTTTCAACCGTTTTAAATTCAGTATCGCAGCTGTAAAAAGAGGTCAATCGTATCGTATCGTCAGCTCTGCTTTTTTACATGTAGACATGGCACACTTGGGGTTCAACATGTTTGCATTGTATCTTTTTGGAGATCAGGCGCTAGCAGGGTTGGGGTTTTTAAATTTTCTCATCCTATACTTTTCTTGCCTAATTGCTGGGAATCTTTTTGCCTTGTATTTTCATCGTGACAATCCCTATTACAGTGCCGTAGGAGCAAGTGGTGCCATTATGGGTATTCTATATGCTACTATTTTGATGTACCCTGAAATGAAACTAGCCCTGTTCATCTTCCCAGTTCCACTTCCAGGTTACGTTTTCGGGATTGGATACTTAGTTTACACTTTATTTGGAATGAAAAAACAGCAAGACAATATTGGACATACTGCGCATTTTGGTGGTTCAATCGGAGGTATACTTACAACGCTTATTTTGGCCCCATCGGTCATTGAGACTTCGTTTACAACACTTGTTCTTTTGGTAGTTGTTACAGTTGTTACCGGTTTTATCTTATTTAAGAAAAACTAAAAGTGCTGACAATACGCCAGCACTTATTTAAAGAAGGCATTTCGTTTTGTTATTGAATTATTTCTAATAGAATTGCAGCTAGTTTATCAGGCTGTGAAAAGTTTGGCGTATGACTTGAGTTTAATGTAAAAACTTTTTCCACCTTACCCTCATAAATGCTACGTTGCGCTGATATTGGTATTGTGCGATCGTCCGTACATTCGATATAGTATTTAGGAATTTTACCAAAAACAGCATCGGTCACTTCAAGTTTATATCCTAATGGCGCTGCAGGTTCTGGAACAATATATGCTATTGCTTGATTAAAGGCTTCAGCGGGAATATCGTGAGCAAACGCATTTTGCATTTCTTCCGCATTTACAAAGGCCTCCGTTTGGTCTTCTGAAAGGAAAAAATGCTCAGCTTTAGAACCTGGAACTCCCTTAACTGCATCATAAAATGAAGCGCCATTGAGCAAAAGAAAGGCTGTTAGATAAACTAGTCGGTCAATTTTTTTTGGACGTAATTCTGCCACTCTACTCTCAGTAATTCCGTTAAAGCTGGGACCCACTAATACTACTTTTTCTTGTTGACCATCAAGAATAGCTAGGAGCTGATTTACATAGGTTTCCATTGTAATATCGTTTGCTGGGGTCCTATCGCTCCCATGACCAGCTAAGTCGAAGGTAATTACTGTATGCCCTGCAGTTTCTAGCGTTTTAGCTACTTG
>Ga0307998_1001146_pt1 | contig 14437 bp, 13 predicted proteins | sample Davwhametageno37_FD_203147 | JGI IMG/M metagenome (GOLD analysis project Ga0307998, IMG submission 203147) | Marine microbial communities from Davis Island wharf, Antarctic Ocean - #37 | ecosystem: Environmental > Aquatic > Marine > Unclassified | place: Antarctic Ocean: Davis Island wharf... | reverse complement strand
TATTTCCAGAATAAAATCTCAAATACACCCCTAAAAAGAAAGCAAAGTTTAGCACCGCTAAATCTACAAAGCGATAATAGAGAGAAAGTAGATATTCGTGATTTTTATACACCGTTAATGCTTAGATCCTGCTAATTTAAGGAATAAGTCCTCATAGGACTGAATGATCTTTTCCCAAGTATACAGTTCCTCAATTTTGTTTCTGTTCAATTGAATAAAGCTCTTTCGCTTTTCGGGCATTATTGGTTGAGTAACAATTCTTGATACATCATCTGAGGTGCTAAAATAAACGCCCTCGGCTTCTAAAACAGAAGAATTAAACTCGTTTTTGTGTGCCACAATAAATGCTGAAGATGCCATTGCTTCTAAAAGTGAAGGATTGGTTCCGCCAACCGAGTGGCCGTGAAAATATAGCTTTGAAAAGAACCGTAAGTTATTTAACGCGCTTAAATCGTAAACACCTCCAATAAATTGTATGTTCTCGTTGTCCTTAAACTTATCAATTAAGTATTGGCCAAAGATATTGTCAGTACTCCCTATCACTAAAAAAGGAGATGAATTTTTAGACTGTACTACCCCATCTAAAATAACTTCTACGTTATTTTCAGGCTCCATCCTCGCAATCAGCATGTTGTAGTTGCCTTTTTCTACACCATACCCATCTAAATACAGTTCATTTGAGTCACTAAATAAATGAGAACCATAAGCTATGTAGCTTGATTCAATAGCATGTGATTGCTTCAAATATTGCTGAATTCCTTTTGAATCTGCTACTAAGTGGTCTGAACTTTCTATTGCCCACTTTTCGGCTTTTTTTAAAAATTGCCGAACGGATTTAGAAAACTTAGATCGCTTCCATTCCAAACCATCCATGTTGGTTATGATCACCGCTTTCTTCGGCAACAAGTTTTTCCATATCGAACTACTCGTATATCCTAGCTGAAGTAAGATATCAAACTTTTGTTTCCGTGCATTCCGAATGCAATTCAAATCGTAAAAAAACTGTCCCACAGTTCCCAACTTCCCTTCCCAGTCTTTGCAATGTTGAATACACACCCCATTCCACATCTTTTCTTGGTACGGATGATTTGATGAATTATAGACCACTACTTCATGTCCTTTCTTTACTAGCCCTTCTGACAAAAACTCTGCAAATTGCTCAAATCCCCCATAATTATTTGGTATACCTCTAGTTCCTAATATCCCTATTTTCATTCAGTACAAGTTTTATTTGCGACAACAATAGTAGGAAGAATACAAAGAATACAATCCCTTTATTTCGTTCAATTACCGACTCTGTAATCTGAAAAATAGTGAAGCCAATTAAAAAGGCTACTGAAAGATAATTCTTTGTTTTAAGTGCTTGAATAAATACACTTGCATGAAGCAGCAGATAAACACCCAACCCCAACAAACCTAACTCTGCTAAAACTTGGATAAACTGATTGTGAATATTATAATTCTCATACCAGGGATTTAAGCCATTTTTATAAAACTCTTCATTTACCACTGCTCTTCGATCTCCTGGTGAATAGCCTAGGAACATTTTCCCTTCATCTACCATTTTATTAACCACAACATACCAAAACGTTATTCGCATTGAAGTGCCATTAAATTTTGGAATATCTTCTGCAACAATTAATTCTCCGTGTTTTATCTTGTCTAAATTCTCCATGCCGTTTAACTGAGCAAGCTCGGCAATACGGCCTTTTACGGCGGACACCTTAGATATTCCGTAAACTGAAGTAACTCCAATTAATAAGACAATAGCAATTTCTTTCCATCCAATTTTTTGCTTTACTGCCCGAAACAAAAAACCGAAAACTAGGAATACAGTAGTTACAACTAACACATTCTTGGATGCAGATATTAATAACCCTGCGAGCGATAATACTAAACTGACAATGAACAAGATTTTTTCTTTGCCATTCAACAAGCCACTTTGGAAAAGGAAAGCAGTCAATAGCAAAGATAAAAAGATGTAATAAGAATAGAAAACAGCATGAAATGCTAACGAGCTTGTAAAGTCATGATAGGTTAACAAAGATCCTTCTGTAAAATAATGTGACACAGATTGGACTAATAAAACAATGGTGCAAAGTGACATCGAATGCACATATGCTTTTAAACAAAATACAATTTGCTTGTAGTTGGGCTTCAAATCAAATAAAATGAGCGGAAAGACTAGAAAGCTCAACTTGCCTTCTACATTCTTAATTCCATTTGAAAGATCAGTAGTGTAGATTAAGGATACGATTTGCAAGGCAAAAAACCCAATGAATGAAAAGAAAGTCCACTTTTGTTGTTGCGTTTCAAAAGTATACTTGGGCATACTCTTTGTCACAATTTTTTGAATTACCCAAAACACGAGCAAAGAAACAATTCCAAGATTTGAGATTTTATAAGGAAGTGGAAATGTAATAGCAATGAACAGGATACTGAAATGTATTCCCTTGCTTAAAAATTGGTTTGTCTTACTCATTTCCGATTAGAAGATTTAGAAATTAACTTTCTAAAGTGTTTTAATGTAACAACGGTTACCCTTTCTTACTGTAATTATTTGACCGTTTATTGGGTATCTATATTATATTCTTTGCTTGTTAAGCTCCCATTTTGCCTTCATCAAATTTAACATTGAAATTTGGTTTCCAAAACACTTTTTAATGTACCTCCATCGCTCCCATACTTTTGTTAACGAGTGAATTTTTCCGAAAAAATAAGAGCTATTAATTGCATGAGAACCCACTACGTTTGAAGCATGTTGACGATAATGAACTGTTTTTTCCAAACCGTAACCTACGACTCCGTAATGCGCTGCGTGCATTAAAAACCAATGGTCATGTTGAAATAAAGGTGCTTTTATGGGGTGTAATTTAGAAATTAATTCTGCTGTAAAAATCATGGTACACCCTGCAGCGACACTTTGAACAAATGCGTAGTTTGAATTTAAACCCCACTGCGGCAATAACTTTTGTTGTTTAAAAAATGAAGGAAACAATTCCTCCATACTTTCATTAACGACCTTCATGTCTGTAAAAAACAACGCTTCTGGACAACGCTTCTCTAAAATTTTAATTTGATCTAGCGCATTTTGTACCTTCTCAGGTACCCAAGTGTCATCTTGATCGCAAAACATAACGTAAGGTGATTTTACGAAAGGCAACATGGACATGAAACTGGTGCTTGCATTACCGCCTTTGCCTCCGAAAATTGTTACCATTAATTTCGGGAACTTATTGCAATATTCTTTAATAATAGCCTCTGTTTCATCTTCGGAGCCGTCATCTCTAATTAGCAACTGCCACCCCTTATAAGTCTGACATAAAACACTATCTAGTTGCTCTCGTAAAAAACGTGAACCATTATGCGTAGAGAGCAATATTTGCACTTGAGGCTTATTCATAGAGTCTCTTTAAGTATTGAGTTGGGAACCAAAGCGATTTATAGTGAAGAGCTAACTTAATCGCTTTTAACTTTGCCCAAAAGTACATCAATAACCTTTCCCGACTGCCCTCCGAAACTTCTGGGATTCCCCTTAAATACAAATCAAATCTTAATTTTGCAGATTCTAAATTTTTCTGTTGATGTTCTGACAGTCCGTGGTTTATTTGTAGTGCTATGTGCTGCGCCTGAATAGATGTTTTAGAAAGTCTTCGAAAAAAATACACGTCACTCCAGTCTAATGGAAGGGTTTCATTGAAACGAATATTCCCCAACGCATTAATTGGCAATAATGAGCCTGCATTTATCGCCAGCTTTTCTCCCAGTTGCATTTGTCCTTCCTCAATAGAACCGCCATAGTGAGTTTTCCCATTTGAAAAGTAAAATGGTGAAATTTTTCTGTTTTCCGAAACTAAGCTTGGCAAAATCAATCGATTCGGGAAGGTTAAAATTGCCGCTTCATATTGTTCAAAGGCGAAGTCTGGGAATACCGAATCACTATCCAACAATAACAGATGACTCGCTTTTATTTTCTTCGCCCAATTTATCGCTTCGTTGTATGCTTTGCTAACTCCGGGATTATTGGGATTATGAACGTAACTCATGTTTTCACCTTCCACGACCTGCTCATTCAAACTATTGTCATAAACTAAATAAGGAATATTTGTGTTTTTTAATAAGGTTCGGTATGTTTCTGTTTCAGAAATAACCTGCTCATAAACAACTAATACTGCTGCAATTTTTACTCGCCCTTCCATTATTTCATTAGCTTAAAGCGCAAAAATGGCTTTGTCAAGATATTTCCCAACTTATTAGCAGTGCTATCTTCCATAAATTTATACTCAAAACTTTCAGTGGGGTCGACGAAATATTTTCCATACTCCTCTCTGTGCTTTTTCCAAATTCTTTTCCTTGCTTCTTTTAGATTATTCATTTTAAGAGAGTGCATCATACTGCCTTTTTGAATTCTGTATTTAAAAAGCGTTTCGTCAATCGTTCCAACTTTACCTTCGTTTTTTAGCAACCTAATCCAAAACTCCCAATCTTCAAAGCAAGTATTGAATGAATTATCGTATCCTCCCACCTTTTCCCAATCTTTTTTCTTAAACATACTAGTAGCCACCATTAAGTTTCTTGCCAGTAGTGTGGAGTAGGAATACTCATCAAAAATAATAGTTCCTTTTTTTGCCCCAAATAACTCAATGTTTGTCCTAACCAAAGAAAGAACAGGCTTCAGCCGAAACAAATTTAAACATGCTTCTATAAATGTTGGTTTTATGATATCATCTGCGTCTAAAGGCAGTATAAACTCTCCTGTCGCCTCTTTAATTCCATCATTCCTTGCTTGTGCTAAGCCTTGTATAGTTGATTCTATAACTTTATACTTCACCCCTAACTGATTCAATAACAAAATCGTATAGTATTCTGTAGAGCAGTTATTTACAATGATTATTTCAATATTTGTATACGTTTGCGCAAGCAAAGAATTGATTGTTTCTTGTAAATATTTCCCAGCATTAAATACAGGAATGATAACACTAACCTTTGCGCTCATCTTAGAAACCTTTAAGTATCGATTTTACAAAGAAAGTAGAATTTCCTTTAGTATCATTTTTAACATACTTAGATATTTCAGATTTTCGAAATATCTGCAATACTCGTACTCCCAACTTAGCCTTTTCACAGGACCTTCTGTAAAAAAAAGCACAATAATAATTGAACAATTCCTCGTCGTAAAGCCTCTTTTTTTGATTAATTGCAACTAACCTCAACAACCACTTTTCTACTGTAATTAGGTTAATATTTAGATCGAAAGCGCTTCCATCTACTAGAGACCCGTGCAACGTTAGCTCACTTTCTGTTGGCAATATGCCTAAACTCTCTAATTGTTCTTGGTGTATCTTTTTTATCGCTTCGTTTAGTTCAATGGCTTTTAACTTGCTAATATTACTCTCGTGTGTTCTATACTGAACGAGTGTTTCTTTAAGGTTTCCTACGCGCCCCATTTTACTAATTTTAGCAAAAAAGCAATAATCCTCAGCGAGTGGAATGTCATGAGCATAGCCTATTTCCTTTGCAACGTCGGCCTTCACCATAGTGGTGGAGTTGATAAAATAATTACTAAAGAGCAGCAATATTGCAATGTGGTGGTGGGGTAATTTCAACCGAATCGTATTCACTTTATCTCCATCTGAATCAATATTTTCACAAGAAGATCCAATTAAAACATAATCCTTGTGTTCCTCCAGAAAATGTACTTGTTTTTTCAACCTAGTTTTAAATGCAATATCATCGCTATCTAAACTAGCAATGTATTTTCCTTTGCTTTCTTCAAGGCCCCTGTTTCTTGTTATAATTAATCCCTTGTTGGTCTCGTTAACAACTAACTTAATCCTATCGTCCCTCTCGATGAAAGATTGAACAATGGTAGCAGTTCCGTCAGTTGAACCATCATCAATTACGATTAACTCCCACTTTTTATAAGTTTGATTTACAATTGATTCAATTGACTTTTTTATAAATCTTTCTGCATTATATGCCGGCATAATAACACTCACTAAGGGCAGATTCTCTTTCATCGCTTTACAAAATTAACCCTTAGCTCTTGATGTGCGCTTGTGTTTTTCAAATCTTTGTGCTCTTCAAATTCAATTCTAAACCCTTCCAGCCATTTCTGATTTAGCTCTTCAATGGATATTTCCCCAAACGAGTTATCATTCTCTACTTGAACTTTGTTACAAGGGTTGTTTACAATAACGGAGGTTGTAAAACATAACCCTCTTCGTTTAGCAAAAAGAGGATTCATGAGTTGCAATGCCTCCTCAAAAGAATTGGGGGCTTTATAAACTAACTCATTCACTAATATTTTTAATTCTTCTTTATCAAAAAGGTGTCCATCTACAGAAAGAGGGTAGGCCCAATCGCCCGCCGCTTTTTGCCAAGACCAACTAAGCAAGTTTTCAATTTTCCTAAATACAGGCAATGGTTGTTTCTCTTCAAGAGTGTATGCATGACTTAAATGGCTGCCTAATCGTAAACTCGCAACATATTGTTTGGTGTCAATAGAGGTAAGGTGATCAAAATCTATATTCCTTTTAAACATCAAGTCATCTACCATAAAAATTACCTTAGAGCAATTTAAACGATTGAATAACTGAATTAAATCGGGCTTAAACTTCTTTTCCTGTACAAACTCAACTTGCTTTTCGCTGAATATATTTTGCAGCTGTTTATACCCTTCGCTAAACTCTGCCGAAGAGAAATGGTACAGTATTTTAACAGGAATGGGATTTATAGAATAATGGAAATAACTCCTCAGAAGCGCATCTAACTGCATGGCTCTGTCCTTGGAAAAAATAACAATTCTAGCGAATTCAGTATTCTTTGCGGAACTGCTCTTTTCTAACTTTTTTTTTAGTCGGATATATTCAATGTGTCTCTTTGCATCGTATTTATTACGAATACCAAAGTTTGCCAATAATGCTTTAATGAAAGCTTTCATTTAGAAAGGTTCTTTTTTCTTAATTCAAAAATTCCACAACCGTAATTAAAATTATAGCTCTCATTTATCGACTTCTCGTCAAGTTTAGCATCTTCAAAAAAGTTTCCCTCGTCGTTTACAAAAGAAAACCGCTCCACCTCGTAATCCTGTTTAAAAATTGAAAGTAAATACTCTACTGAAAAAATTCGGTGAGCGTTAAACTCTATCCGTTGCCTTCCAATTGGGGTCGCAAAGTAGAATATTCCCCCGTCTTCTAAAAGTGTCGTGACATTTTTAAATGCCTTAAGGTGACCGTTGTAATCAATAGGGTCGCCGTACCTCCCAAGCCCAAAGTGCTCAATTACGTGCAGCGATGATATTGAGTCATAGTTGCCCACTAAATCTTCGGGCAATATCATTAAGTCCGCTTGCCTGAAAGAAATATTGACAATATCGATGGCCTGCGGCCTAATATCCATTACCTCTATTTCTCTATAACTCGCAACATGAGCCACAAATCCGTCTGTTCTAGAACCAATATCTAAATGCTTTCTAGGGTTGGCATTAAATAAGCGTCTTGCAACGTATAAATCCTGATGAAAATAGTGCCCGGTCATATTCCCGGAGGACTCTTCGCGTTCATCCAAAATTTGTTTTTTTTCTCCAAAAGGAAATAGCACATCATCTCCTTTTTGTTTGATTAATTCCTTTAAATCTTTTTTATAAAACGACAATCCTTTAATGCTCCGTTTAAATTTATAAGCATCAAATCCGAATAAGTGTGCCTTCGAAATATATTTTCTTACTATTTCTTTCATCTTACTTCTTCTTAAAATTATTTAGTAGCATGATTTAAAACTTTTCCTTGCTTATGATTCGCCTTGAAATAGCCGATAAAACCCAAAACAATTAGCGAATTACTCACCTTCTTACACTTCTTAATAAACAACACTTATTGTATCTGCATCAATATTAATCTTCGCATTTACCCTGTTCTTTAAAATAAACGATTTTAACTCTTCCAGTTTGGGATAATCATCCGTTCCGTCAAACAACCTCGCGTCGTCAATCAACAAGCAATGAGCTAAATTAGAGCTAAATATAGCTCTCAATTCTTCATAAATTGGCGAAGACTTTTCCCCTTTTGCGGTATCCGCTCCTGAATAGTGGCCATCTAACCAAAAAACAGCGGGTTCATCTATTTTTTTAATTAGCTCATGCATTTTCTTCCCACTATCACCTTGTAGCAAATTTACTTTGTGTTCTTCTTTAAACAGTACTTTGGCATTTTTCCAAAACCTTTCACTTAACTCAATTGAGTATATTTTATTGAAATTATCAAGTTGTGATAAAATCATATCACCCATAAACGTTCCTGTTTCGACAAGGACTTTATAACTTGTTTGTTTTTGAAAGGCAGCAACTGTTCTAACTTTTATAACATGAGGGGGTGGCAACAGTGTGCTGGCATTTTCCCATTGGTCTACTTTCTTCTGATCTATTTTGATCTGATAGTTCCTTTTTTGGCTTTTTGGTAGTAACCGTTTTACCCACCTTTCTTTACTACTGTTATACCTGCTCATAGACCACTTTTAGGTTCAAAAGTACAAATCTAAATGCTGGGGCTTTACGGGGGTGAGAGTGAGTTAATATTTAATAAACCGACGGATTGATGAAATATTAAAAGGCGACAGGATTAATGCAAGGTGCGAATGATTATTAGACATGATTAAGATCAAGAATGTTGAAACAAAGTTAGAAATAATAGATGCTAAAACTGCTCCAGTAATCCCCATTAATGGTATTAACCAAAAGTTTAGGGTCACATTCACTCCTAAACCAATTAAGCTTTTTAAAAGTACAAATTTTTTCCTGTTGGTTATAATCAAGTAATTACCAATGCCCATCGCCATGAAAATAGAGTAAAACCCTAAGCCTACATATTGCAATATCTGCCCAGAACCATTATAATCTTCCCCGTACAGTAAATTCATTACGAAAGGTCCAAAAAACCAAACCCCAATAGTAAAAATTATAGCCAAATAGGTTAAAACAGAGTAAAGCTGTTTCAAGCTTGCTCTAAATTCAACTTCATTTTCCTGAAATTTCTGAGTTATAACAGGTAAAAACGAAGACACAAGAACCGCAGGGAGAAAAACAAATAATTCATGAATACGGATAGCAATAGAATATATTCCGTTCTCCTGCTCCCCTATCATCTCAGTAATCATTACCTGATCAACTTTATAATAAATAACGATTACCAGTGCACTCACTGAAAAAACCAAAGAATCCTTCAGTAATTTCTTTGCCAACTTCCAATCAAACAGTGTTACCCTTAATCGAATAGGAGAGTTTTTAAACGAATACAGTAAACCTATTGCTCCTATTCCAAAGTCTATTGTCGAGGAGGCTACAAACCAAATTAAAGGAGCGTCAGACTGCACCAGATAAAATTTATAGCCGGAAACAAAAAGGAATGCCACAACTCTAGCTATGACTGACTTTTTTTGTTCCAACTTCGATTGGTAATAGAAGTCAATCACATCGAATGATTGAAACAGATAACCCGATGTTAAAATAAAAATTAAAGGAATTAAATAACTGGAAAAGCCTTTAAGTAATCCCATAAAAAGTACCGAAAACAGAATTCCAAAAGTCGCTCCAATAAACTTTAACTTCAACACTGTGTTTAATAAATTTTCTGCTTCTGTTTTCCTATTAACGAACTCTCTTGGACTAATGTATTCTAACCCTAATGAAGGAAAGATGATGAAAAAAGTAAAAATAGCAATACAGTAATTCCAAATCCCCATTCGCTCGGGCCCAAGATATCTTGCAACAAGAACCCCAATAAATAAGCCAACAATTAATCGCAATAGTTTATCTATAAACAACCACATAGAATTGCCCAATAGCTTTCGACCTATTTTATCTATTAATCTGTTAATCATAGTACTCTTAATCGAATTACTGCTGCGCTAAACTACTTCAAAATTTAATTCTTTTCCAGCCTAAAATTAACTTGTATCCTCCACGTTATAAAAAAGCACACTTTTGCACGATATTTGAACAACCAATCATATGAGAATTGTTTTATTTTTTTTACTTAGCTGCTCAGCGTTTAATGTGTTTTCACAAATTCAACTCAGCCAAACGGTATTTGATTTAGGAGAGATTTCTCTACTAAACTCAGATATAGTAGACTTTGACGCTCAGAACATTTCTGACGAAACTGTTTTTATACTGCGCATTGAAACGGAACAAAACGTCGGTTCGCAATACACTTCAAAAACTATAAGGCCCGGAACTAAAGAAGGTATTCGTATAAAACTGAATCCTTCAAGTAAAGGAAAAATTGAGCGAAAAGTACAACTCTTTTTCAGCAATAATCCTAATCCTATTGAGATTACCTTAAAAGCTGTTGTAAAGGCGTTACCAAAAAACAATAGAACGACTTGTCCTCAGTTTGGAAGTGCTTTAAAAGCACCAACCGGCAAACCTCAGCCAGTTTCTAAAATTCAGAAGTTCAACTTAATTTTATTTGATACTGAAAGTGAAACCCAGTTAGCAGTTATGAAAAGCAATTTAGAAATAGAAGAAACGCAAGCTGAAAAAACTGGTGTAGTAACTCCGACTGCAGCTATGCCAAAAGGCTATCCATCAACGACTGGGCCAGATAGAGCTGCTAGACCAAGTAAGTCTAAGAAGGTTAGAGGATCTCCTAAAGAACGCAGAAATGCGCCTTCTTTAGGAACCGTTTTATTTGGTCAAAAAACAGACAGCACAGCAGTAACTGAAGAACCAGAGCAAAAAGAGAAGCTAATTCAAAAGATGAAGCCTGTTCGAAAGATGAAGGAGGCAATAGTAATGGAGGTAGAAGCAGAGCCTATTGCAGAAAAGATATTGATTGAAAAAGTGCAAGATTCTGCAGTAAAATCGATACAAGAAACCATTCAACCTTCTCCAGAAGTTGAAGAAACCCAACCCCTACTTGACACGTCGTTTAGGTCAAACAATATTGTATTTTTAATTGATGCCTCGACCTCAATGCGAGAAGAACAGAAAATGGACCTTCTAAAAACTGCCATGATTCAGTTGTTAGAACCTTTACGCGAAATTGACTTTATTACCATTGTCGCATATTCAGGAGAAGCAAAAGTTGTATTACCCACTTCGTCAGGAAACTTGAAAGATGAAATTGCAGTGCAAATAGAAAATTTAAAAGCTGATGGAAGCACAAATGCAGTAAAAGGAATTAAAAAAGCTATTCAATTAGGAAAAAACAATTTTTTAGAGAACGGAAATAATCAAATTTTCTTAGCCTCAGATGGTGACTTTAACATTGGTGAAAACAATATGAGTCTTCGTAAAAAAATAGCAAAAACTGCTGAAGAAGGACTGACAATCACAGTTTTGGGTATTAAAAATGATAATTGGACAAATAAGTCATTAAAAGAAATTGCCAACTTGGGGGAAGGGGATTTGCTAAAAATAAAATCAATGCGCGATGCAAGCAAGGTGGTACAAAGCATGAAGAGAAAGGCGAAACTCTAATTAATTGTCTCTATAAAGCTTGAAATAGGATGAATAGTTGCGTTGACTTCTGAAGGTTGATTTAAATCAACAGTCGGGGTATAATATTGAATATAAAGTGTCATAAAAGCGGTCGCTACGGCGAGACTAAATGAAATTAATGTTCGTTTCTTTGCTTTTTCCTGACTCATATTCAGTTTTCAGTTCCTTATCATAGCAAATATCCGCTTTTACAGATGTCACACAATTAAATCTACATTACTTTTGCACAAAAGTTTTGTTTTTTATGGAAAGTACGACAAAAAAGAAAAAAATTGCCCTACTAGGATCGACAGGGTCAATTGGCACACAAGCGCTCGATGTAATAAGACAACACCCTGATAAATTTGAGGTAGAAGTATTAACCGCTTACTCAAATGACGAATTATTACTAAAACAAGCCCTTGAATTCAAACCGAATACTGTGGTCATCGTAGATGAGTCTAAGTATGAAGCTCTTTCTGAACGACTGTGGAAGGAGAACATTAAAACATATTGTGGCGAAAAGTCGCTAGAAGATGTGGTTCAAATGCAAGGAGTTGACTTGGTTTTAACTGCACTTGTAGGATACTCAGGTTTAAAGCCAACAATTGCAGCAATAGAAGCAAAAAAACCAATTGCTTTAGCAAATAAGGAAACGTTGGTAGTTGCAGGAGATTTAATTACCGATTTAGCCAATAAAAACCACGTTCCTCTTTTACCTGTTGACTCTGAACATTCTGCTATATTCCAATGTCTTGCAGGAGAATTTCACAACAAAATTGAAAAAATCTATTTGACTGCTTCAGGTGGTCCATTTAGAGGTTGGACCACAGAACAACTTGCTGGTGTTACAAAAGCCCAAGCGCTAAAACACCCCAATTGGGAAATGGGTGCAAAAATAACCATTGACTCTGCAACTCTTATGAACAAGGGGTTAGAAGTTATTGAAGCAAAGTGGCTGTTTCAATTGGAAAGTCACCAAATAGAAACTGTCGTTCATCCTCAATCCGTCATTCATTCCGTTGTTCAATTTAAAGATGGGAGTATGAAAGCTCAAATGGGTTTACCAGACATGAAGTTACCCATTCAATACGCTATGGCTTACCCACAGCGTATAACGTCTGATTTTCCTCGTTTCAATTTTATGGATTACCCGGAGCTAACCTTTGAAAAAACAGATCAAGAAACCTTTAAAAACTTAGGGTTGGCTTATAAAGCGTTGGGTTTAGGCGGAACAGCTGCTTGCGCACTAAACGCTGCGAATGAAATTACTAATGCTGCATTTTTACGAGATAAAATCAAATTTTTAGACATTGCAGAGATCAACGAAAAGGTAATGGACGCTGCCAGTTTTATTAAAAAACCAACTTTAGATGATTATGTAAACTGCAATAATGAAGCTCGCAGAATTGCAACTGAAATGCTGTAATGTAAACCTAGTACAACTTTTGTTGTTAATTAATACAAACGATTATGTTTTGCTCAAAACCAAGGCTTTTCAAGCCTTTTTTAATGACTAACTTTGCCCCTTAATTTTTTTGAATGGAGATCCTAATTCAAGCAAGTCAACTGCTTTTAAGTTTATCAATACTAGTTGTGTTACACGAACTAGGTCATTTTATACCTGCCAAACTTTTCAAAACTAGAGTAGAGAAGTTCTACTTGTTTTTTGATCCTTGGTTTTCGTTATTCAAATTTAAAAAAGGAGGAACAGAGTACGGTATTGGTTGGTTACCATTAGGTGGTTACGTTAAAATTTCCGGAATGATTGACGAATCCATGGACAAAGAGCAGATGAAAAAACCTGCTGAATCGTGGGAATTTCGTTCAAAACCAGCTTGGCAGCGTTTAATTATTATGCTAGGCGGAGTTACTGTAAATATTATTCTTGGCATACTCATTTACATTATGGTAATGTTTGTTTGGGGACGTGAATACATGGCGCCAGAAAACATGACATATGGCATTTATGCAGACTCAACCGCCCAATCATTTGGTTTTGAAAGCGGTGATAAGATAATAGCTGTAGGCGGAAATAAGATAAAGAAGTTTACCGATGTTCAAATCAACATTTTATTAGAAGACGACAAAACTGTAACCATTGACCGAAAGGGAAAAACGGTAGACTTGCCAATGCCAATGGCAGCGGTAACAACCATGCTGAAAAACCAAAGGCCATTTTTACAGGTTGCCGTTCAACCAAAGATTGGAGCAGTAAATAGCGGCTCTAATGCAGAACAAGGCGGATTATTAGAAGGAGATTTAATTACTTCAGTTAATGGAACAGAAGTGCGGTATTGGAGAGATTTAGTAACAAATATTCAGAAAAATAAAAGTCAAAAAGTCAACTTAAGTGTGCTAAGAAACGGCAATATTGAGAATTTGAATGTTCAAGTATCAGAAAAGGGTGTAATTGGAATTGCAGTTTTAGAGTTAGATAAACAACTTAAATTTAGCGCAGAAACCTACACCTTTTTAGAGTCTGTTCCCGAGGGTTTTAGCGAGGCCTACAATAAATTTGATTCTTATTTAAAGCAAATGAAACTCATGTTTACTCCTGAAACTGGAGCATATAAATCAATGGGAGGTTTCATCACCATTGGTAAGGCATTTTCTACCACTTGGGATTGGGAGCGCTTTTGGAATTTTACTGCATTTTTGTCTATTATTTTAGCGATTATGAACATCCTTCCCATTCCTGCCTTAGATGGCGGACATGTTATGTTTTTGTTGTATGAGATGATTGTAGGCAAACCTGCTCCTGAAAAATTTATGGAATATGCGCAAGTTGCCGGTATTGTGATTCTACTTTCTTTAATGGTATTTGCCAATGGAAACGATATTCTGAAATTGTTCAACTAATTGTTAACATTCCAGTGTGGTAAATCTGAGCTGTTCGTTAGATTTAAAATGTTTGTGCTGAGTTATCTTTGAAAAAAAGAGAACATGAAAACTTCC